>Ga0255385_10024_pt1 | contig 15624 bp, 13 predicted proteins | sample ANMaggSeSYBR01G3_FD_182103 | JGI IMG/M metagenome (GOLD analysis project Ga0255385, IMG submission 182103) | Sediment cell enrichment communities from methane seep in Santa Monica Basin, California, United Staets - ANME aggregate JGI... | ecosystem: Environmental > Aquatic > Marine > Cold seeps >...
TGTTGCCATACTTGGTTTTACCTTTGCAGATGAAATACAGTTGTTATTTAATGGGAATTTACTCCTTGTGGGATCTATGTTATTGGTTACAGCAACTTTGCTTACTTTTTCGCATTATGCCAAACAAAAAGAAAAAGAAATTTCTTTCGGAAATTCATTTGTAATTGGAATTGCACAAGCCCTGGCTGTTCTTCCTGGAATATCCAGATCTGGTTCAACTATATCAACTGGCCTGCTACTGAATAATAAAAAAGATGGCATTGCTAAATTCTCATTTTTGATGGTGCTGGTTCCAATAATTGCAGCAAACTTAAAAGATCTAATGGATGGGAAATTATCCGAAAACTCTGGTGTTAGTGGCCTTGCTTTAATTGTTGGATTTATGGCCGCCTTTATTTCTGGATTAATAGCCTGTAAATGGATGATTGGAATTGTAAATAAAGGTAAACTCATTTATTTTGCAATCTATTGTTTTGCTGTAGGTTTATTGTCTATTTCATATTATTTGTTTTTTTAATATGAATATTATTGCTAAAAAATTTCTAGAGGGTGAAATCCTGCTGATCAATAAACCATTTGAATGGACATCATTTGATGTGGTTAACAAAATCAGAAGTACCATTTCCCGTAATCCCGGCATAAAAAAAATAAAAGTTGGTCATGCTGGCACCCTTGATCCCCTTGCTACAGGTCTATTAATTGTCTGTACCGGAAAATTCACAAAACGAATTAATGAATTTCAAAGTCAGGAAAAAGAATATACAGGCACATTTTATATTGGTGCCACGACCCCATCTTTTGACAAAGAAACAGAAATTGATAACTCTTTTGAAACAAAGCATATTACCGAAAAGTTATTACTTAATGCTACCCATCAATTTATTGGTGAAATTGACCAAATACCACCAATATATTCAGCAGTTAATGTAGAAGGTGTTCGCGCCTATACACTGGCAAGAAATCAAGAAGATATTAAACTTAATGCCAGAAAAGTTCAAATCAATGCTTTTGAACTAACAAAAACAGAATTACCAATAGTTCAATTCAGGTTAGTTTGTAGTAAGGGTACTTATGTGCGATCATTGGCCAGAGACTATGGTAAAGCATTGAATTCAGGTGCTTACCTAACTGAACTGGTCCGTACCCGGATCGGTGATTTCAATCTTTCAGATGCATTAACAATAGAAGAGTTTACTCAAAATATTGATGAATTATCTCAGGATATAAACTGAGAATAAAAAATTTACAGTCAGAATGTTGACTTTTAGTATAAATTATACTAACTTTGCACCCCTTTTTGAAAATCAAAAACTAATATAATTAGTTACTAATTATGAAATTATCTCAATTTAAATATTATTTACCACAAGAATTAATTGCTGACCAACCTGTAGAAAATCGTGATGAATCTAGGTTACTTGTATTGAACAGGGCTGATCAATCTATTGAACACAAGAGTTTTAAAGATATATTAGGCTATTTTAATGATGGTGATGTATTCGTAATTAACAATACTAAAGTTTTTCCTGCCCGCTTGTATGGTGAAAAGGAAAAAACAGGTGCCAGAATTGAAGTTTTTCTATTAAGAGAATTGAATAGGGATAGTTTATTATGGGATGTATTGGTTGATCCGGCAAGAAAAATCAGGATTGGTAATAAATTATATTTTGGTGAAGAAGGTGAATTGGTTGCAGAGGTAATTGATAATACAACTTCCAGGGGTAGAACTTTGCGATTTTTATATGATGGTTCTTATGATGAATTTAAACAAACTTTACAAAAATTAGGTGAAACACCATTACCAAAAATACATCAGAGAGATGTCCAACCAGAGGATGAAGAAAGATATCAAACCATCTACGCCAAACATGAAGGTGCAGTAGCAGCCCCAACAGCTGGATTCCATTTTAGCCGTGAATTAATGAAGCGCCTTGAACTGTTGGGCGTAAATTTTTCGGAAATAACACTACACGCAGGACTAGGTAATTTCAGGGACATTGAGGTAGAAGATTTGACAAAGCACAAGATGGATTCGGAAGAAATGATCATTACAGCTTCACAGGCAGATATCATCAACAGTGCAAAAATCAATAAAAATAAGATATGTGCTGTTGGAACTACTTCCCTGAAAGCATTGGAAACTGCTGTATCCATAACCGGGATGGTTAAACCTTATAATGGATGGACCAATAAATTTATCTTTCCACCTTATAAGTGTACTGTGGCTGATGCAATGGTAACCAATCTGCATTTACCTTTCTCTTCAGTGTTGATGATAGTAGCTGCTTTTACTGGTTATGATTTTCTGATGAAAGCTTATAAAGAAGCTATTGCTGAGAAATATAAGTTTTTCACTTATGGTGATGCTATGTTAATCATATAAAACTATTTTCTAACAATTCATTTCTTTTAAAAAGAGGTTTCATTTAATAATTATTTAGTGTGGATAAGCACGTTATTATTGTAGCAGGTGGTATTGGTAAGCGTATGCATTCAGAAATTCCAAAGCAGTTTTTGAATATTGCCGGAAAACCCATATTGATTCATACTTTTGAATGTTTTATCAATTATTCCAAAGACATTAAAATAACCCTTGTTTTACCCAAACCATATATTGATTTTTGGAAATCATTGTGTAAACGGTTCAATTTTGAAACAGAGCATATAGTCAAAGAAGGTGGAAAGACCCGTTTCAATTCTGTTAGGAATGGGCTCAAAGATATCCACAGCGATAGCCTGATTGCAATACATGATGGAGTAAGGCCACTTGTATCAAAAGAAACCCTCAATCGGGTATTTAAAAAAGCAGAAGAATCAGGTAATGCAATACCAGTAGTTAAAATCAATGAATCACTCAGAAAAATAAATGATAATAATAGCTTCTTTGTCAACAGAAGGGAATACCGGTTGATACAAACACCACAATGTTTTCATGCAGAACTAATAAAAAAGGCTTATCAACAAGACTTTAAAGAAGAATTCACGGATGATGCAACAGTGGTAGAAGCAATGGGTATAAAAATTAACCTGGTAGATGGAAATAGTGAAAACGTCAAAATAACCCGCCCGGTAGATATAAAAATAGCAGAAGCCTTTTTAAAATAAAAAAACCAGCCAGAGAAAAACTCTGACTGGTGGAGATATATTGAGTTAACGGATTTGTGATAATTATTAATTTTCATTTAGCATTATTTCATTCCTTGATTCAACCTTTTTATAAGTTATCAAAATTTCTATTCCGTCTCCTGCTTGTTTTACAGTTATTTCTGAATCCGATGTCTCCAAAACTTCATATTTCGAATCAATTACTGCATCTTTATATGAACTTCCAATATATGGGCCATATGGACTACATTCGATCATGAAATAATTATCCGGACCATCCTGACCATTATAATACCATCCTCCCGGTTCTCCAGCTACTTCGTTAATCTTGTATTCCACTTCCCAGGCATAAAAACCCCAAGCCATTCCTGTCCAAATGCTTCCTTCATAATACAGAGAATACTTTCCGGGGAATATTTTATAATTTTGCTCCCAATAAAATACAGGTGGAATATCACCTGTTCCTGCATCCACGTATTCCGGTTCTACAACATCCCAATTTAATGAAAGGTATGCATCTCCTGGTCTTCCATCTTGGCCGTACCATGCCTTTTAACATCCGGCCAAACTCAGTATTAAAAGAACTGCTATTACTCTCTGGACTTTTAAACGAGCTACTATATCTTCGCTCTGTTCTTTAGTCCTAATCCCAATTTTTGTGTCGAACCTTTTCATTGTTATAAATTTTAAGGGTTAAAAAATTGGACGCCCGAAGCAGAATTATCCAAGTAGCGTGCCAAAGATTATTAAGGGTAAAAAAATAAATTTGTAAAAATGCTGGGAGTACCTTTGTTTACAGGAATAATTTAATAATTACAGAATTGTTTAAACAGGCTATTGGTCAATTAATTTTTATTGAACTTTTTCGAATGCTCAAATTCTTCGAAGGGCCATAGGACTCCGATGGAGAGTCCTCACGGACAACCGATTTAACCAGTTAACTATTTAATTAATGTGCAGCCAACCAATTGTCACCTGTATTCATCTCTACAAGAACAGGGACTTTCATAGGAATAGCCGAAACCATTAAATCATGAACAACAGGTTTGGCAATATCCAATTCATCTATTTTAGCATCAAAGATCAATTCATCATGTACTTGTAGGATCAATTTAGATTGGAAGTTTTTTTTCAGAAAAGTATTTTGAATATTGATCATGGCAATCTTGATCATATCTGCAGAAGAACCTTGAATAGGTGCATTGATCGCATTTCTTTCAGCAAAACCACGCACAACAGCATTGGCTGAATTGATATCACGTAAATACCTTCTTCTACCCATTATGGTTTCAACATATCCATTTTTCCTGGCATCCTCAATGGATTTATTCATGAAGATTTTTACACCAGGATATTGCTCAAAATACTGATCAATAATATGCTTGGCTTCGCTTCGGGGAATATTTAATCGCTCTGACAATCCAAAGGCGGAAATACCATAAATAATTCCAAAGTTTACCATTTTAGCATTTCTCCGCATATCTTTGGTTACTTCTTTCAAAGTTACACCATATACTTTTGAAGCAGTTGAAGTATGTATGTCCAATCCTTGTTGAAAAGCATCAATCATCCCTTCATCACCACTTAACTCAGCAATTATCCGCAACTCAATTTGTGAATAGTCAGCAGCTAATAATGTATATTTATCGTTGCGAGGGACAAAAGCCTTTCGGATCTCTCTTCCACGGTCGGTACGAATTGGGATATTTTGAAGATTCGGGTTATTTGAACTCAACCTACCTGTGGCTGCAACTGCCTGGTTGTAGGATGTATGAACCCTGCCATCCCGTGGGTTTACCATTTCAGGCAATGTATCAACATAAGTTGATTTCAATTTTGTAAGCGATCGGTAGTCCAATATATTTGGAATTATCGGATGTTTATTGATCAATTTTTGAAGAACATCTTCCCCTGTGGCAAATTGGCCTGTTTTTGTTTTCTTTGGTTTCTCTACAATCTTCAATTTCTCGAACAACACTTCTCCCAGTTGCTTTGGAGAAGAAATATTAAACTCCATTCCGGCTTGTGCACGAATTTCTTTTATGAGTTCAGTAATTTCAATTTCTAACTGTCGCGAATAGTCTGTTAAATTATGAATATCCAGCTTTACCCCTTCAGCCTCCATGGAAGCCAGAACCGGAACTAATGGAACTTCAATGTTGTTAAATAATTCGAGCGTATTGGTTTCAATTAATTTGGGTTCAAAAACCTGCATTAATTGTAGCGTAATATCAGCATCTTCACAAGCATAATCTGATAATATCTTCAAATTTACACTCCTAACACTCTGTTGATTTTTTCCTTTTTTACCAATCAACTGTTCTATTCGGACTGGAGAATAATTCAGGTAGTTTTCTGCGAGCACATCCATGTTGTGTCGCATATCAGGCTGAAGGAGATAATGGGCCAACATCGTATCAAACAACTTTCCTTTAACCTCAGTATCATACCATTTTAACATGGAAATATCATACTTCAGATTTTGACCGATTTTCTGAATGTTTTCATTCTCAAATATTGGTTTGAACTCATGTACAATTTGCAGACAATCATTATAATTTTCAGGAAGTGAAACAAACCATGCTTCCCCAGGTTGAATACTAAAAGCTATTCCAACCAATTCTGCCTGATGAGCATCCAGACCAGTTGTTTCAGTATCAAAACACAAGGTCTGTGCTTTTGATAATTTTTCAATTAATAATTTTCTCTTTTCACTATTATCAACGAGATGGTATTGATGGTCTGTATTATCTATTGTTTTTAATTGTACTGATATTTGATTTTCATCACCAGTTCCTGCAAATAAATTACCCTGAACACTTTCAGATTTAACCTCTTCGTCTTTCACTTTTAAAGAAACATCTGTAAAAAAACGTTTGGCAAAATTTCTGAATTCCAATTCTTCAAACAGATCCTTTAATGCCTGTTTATTGGGTTGAGAAATTTGTAATGCATCTTCATTAAAATCTAACGGAACATCAAGAATGATAGTAGCAAGTTCTTTGGATTGTAATCCTTGCTCTGCAAAATTCTTCACATTCTCTTTCATTTTGCCTTTTAATTGATCCGTATTTTTGAGCAGCTCTTCCACACTACCATATTCAGCAATCAGTTCTTTTGCACGCTTTTCACCAATACCTGGTATTCCAGGGATATTGTCAGATGCATCCCCCCATAATCCTAAAATATCTATAACCTGCTCCGGCCTTTCAATACCAAATTTTTCACAAACCTCTTTTACACCCAACTTCTCAGCCTTATTTCCCATACGGGCAGGCTTGTACATAAAAATATTATCTGAAACCAGCTGAGCAAAATCCTTATCTGGAGTCATCATAAAGGTTGTAAAATCCTGTTTTTCGGCTTGTTTTGCAAGTGTTCCAATTACATCATCAGCTTCAAAACCATCCACATATAATATGGGAATATTAAATCCTTCTAATAATTGTTTTACATAGGGGATGGAAGCAGCAAGATCCTCAGGCATTTTTTCTCTGTTAGCTTTGTATTCTGTAAATCCTTCATGTCTAACAGTAGGTGCCATGGTATCAAATGCGACTCCAATGTGTGTTGGTTTTTCATTTTTGAGAACATCAAACAAGGTATTGGCAAATCCAAGTACGGCAGAAGTATTTAATCCTTTAGAGTTTATACGTGGGTTTTTGCTAAATGCAAAATAAGCCCTGTATATAAGAGCCATTGCATCCAGTAGAAATAGTTTTTTTGGTTCAGACATGATATATAATAGATAAGAGAAAAGCAAAGATAAATAAAAGAAAAGAAGCACATATTACTTAACAAATGACTGGAATAAACATCTTTTATCTGATTATTAAATTGGATTAATAACTAACAATGGCAAAACTATTTTGCGATTGTATTATTATTTAAGTACTTTTATAAACTATTGAAAATTACCTAAGCAAATCTTGTACAGATATTTACAATAAGTACTTCTACTAACAAGCATATATTACCAGTAGATTATTAAATTGTTTCCTCTTCGGTTTTATCTGACAGGATTAAAAATGACTTTTTATCAATACAAAATAACATAAATGAATTTATCAATTCTTAATTCACCTGATCTGACAACAAGGGATAAAACAATCTTTTCTTCTGGTAAATAAAAATTAACTCCCATGAATGAAAAAAGTAAAAATAGATTTGAAAAAAGGCAGACCATCCCCAAGGCACCTAATTTGTCGAAATTGCAGCAAGTAATCATAGACGGAAAAACAATTATCTATATTGATATTGATGCTGATCCGGAAATAGCACGTAAACGCTACCTGGAACGACAGAAAGCCCGTTAAAAATATACTGAATCATTTTAAGTTTATACTTCATTGATTAACCATCTTAAAAAATTTATATTTGTTGATTAATAAAATGTCACATAAAGTCAGATAAACTTTTGTATTTTTATCTTCGATTTCAATTGAACTGCAACTATAAATATGCTAGAATTTCTCAACAAACCATATCCGTTTAATGATGATTTAAAACACAATACCAAAATCATCTTTTTTATCAGTGTTGGGGTATTTGTGTTTTTATTTCTATTCCAGCCACTTCAGATCGACGCATTGGCAACCCGTGATAAGTACATCCTGGTTATTGGGATGGGGATTATTACATTTCTCTCTTTGAGTCTGAATATGCTGATCCTTCCAAGTCTTTTTCCTAAAATACTGCATGGATCCTCATGGAATGTTAAAAAGGAAATTTTCTGGGATTTATGGATTCTTTTTACAGTAAGTGTTGGCTATTTTCTTTATTACAAAGTGCTTGAGATAATGGAATTTGGATTTGACATGATCATTAAATTGATTTTAATAGCCATTGTTCCAACATCTGTTCTAATTGTCCTTAACCGTCACCGCCTTTTACGATCACACCTGAGATTGGCAAATGAACTCAACATTAAGCTTAAAGAACATAAATCATCCCCTGACAAGCTTGTACATTTTGTCTCTGACTATCAAAAGGATAATCTATCAATAAAAGCAAGTATCATCCTATTTATTCGATCAGCAAATAATTATATTGAAGTTTTCTGGAGAGAGGGTCAGGAGATTAAAAGCCAGATGGTAAGATGTAGTCTTATGAAAGCTGAAGAGGTAGTGGGAGATGATAAGTTTATTTTTAAATGTCACCGTTCCTATTTAGCAAATATCAATTTCGTCGATAAAATTGAAGGTAGTTCTCAAGGCTACAGATTATACTTTGATAAAGTTGATTTTCCCATTCCAGTATCAAAAAACTATGCCATTAAGCTAAAGGAACTAATTTAATATTCACCACTCAATCGTTTATTTCACACCTGTATTCGATATTTTCGTCCCTAAAATGCTTTTTTATATCTATTAAAGGCTCTTTCATCCCTAATATAACAATTTGAAGATTCATCGTCCTAATTTTGTCGTTTCTATAGTATCTTCAAAAATGTTGTGCTAAGAGATAAACAAAAAGGATTAATCAGTTGTTAAAATATTATATCCGTTGAAAAAGTCGGGTGGAGCTAAATAAAATTCAATATGCAATCATTAAACATCGGAGACCTTAGTGTAAAGTTACCCATAGTGCAGGGCGGAATGGGTGTAGCAGTTTCATTATCAGGACTAGCATCAGCAGTTGCTAATGAAGGAGGCATTGGAGTAATATCGGCAGCAGCAATTGGTATGACAGATCCGGGTTATAAAAAAAGATTCCATGAAGCTAATAAACGAGCCCTCCAAAATGAAATCCGCAAAGCAAAAAGCCTGACAAATGGTGTATTAGGCGTGAACATTATGATGGCATTGACCGATCATGAGGAATTGATTCGGGTTGCCATTGAAGAAAAAATTGATGTTATATTTATTGGTGCAGGGTTACCACTAAAAATACCTGCATTACTTGAAAAAGCAGGACTTGGAGGACATCGAACCAAGCTTGTACCAAAAGTTTCATCTGCAAAAGCAGCCAGTACCATTTTCCGTTATTGGGCAGCTAAGTATAATTTTGTACCTGATGCTGTAGTAGTAGAAGGACCAATGGCTGGTGGGCATCTTGGTTTTACAAAGGAGTATCTTGCTGAAGATATGGTTCCTCTTCACGTACTTGTGGAAGAAACGGTAAAGGCAATTGAACCATTTGAAAAAACATTTGGAAAATCTATACCAATCATTGCCGGTGGAGGAGTTAGTACTGGGAAAGATATGTATGAGATAATGCAAGCTGGAGCAAAAGCTGTTAAAGTTGGAACCCGTTTTGTAACTACCCATGAATGTGATGCTTCAATTGAGTACAAAGAAAGTTATTTAGCTGCTAACAAAGAGGATATTGTAATCATTGACAGTCCGGTAGGATTACCCGGCAGGGTAGTAAAAAATGATTTTGTACAACAGATCATGGACGGGGAAGCTAAACCATTTAAATGTCCATGGAAGTGTTTGTCAAGGTGTGATTACAGAGAAGCTCCATTTTGTATTGCACAAGCACTATATAATTCTGCTACAGGTAAAATGGACGAAGGTTTTGCCTTTGCCGGATCAAAAGCATACATGGCCACAGAAATAAATTCTGTCTCAGATGTCATGTCTGACTTGGTGGCTGGCTATAATCGCGAATCATTTCTTCGGAATTTAAATAGTTCACATTCCAAAAAAAAACTTAAGCATCAACGTCTAGCTGTTTAATAAAACCAGTTGTTGATTTATTAAATAAATAATTACCTGATTTCCCCCAAACGGACAGTCCATACATTTAAGGAATCGGTTCCAAATACCTTATCTTCCTTAACTACATAAAAATTGGAATTCCTTTTGATTGATTTAATCACTTGTTCTGGGATAACAGTATCAGTAAATTTTTGTGAAAACCTGATAACTCCGGCATAAGTCATATTGTCAATCCTGTGAAGCGGTTCATAAACGTATATGGAGTCAAAGGTAAAGGGTAAAAGTGGCAATTTATTTTCCAACCCCATTTTGCTTAGGGAGTAAATTTCTAATTTATTTACTGGATTATCCTCTTGTAAAAAAAGTCGTAAAGTAATATTTTCTGATAAAAAGGCACCCTTTATTATTTCACTTGCTTTTATCCTGAACGACATATCAAGTGAAGTATCCGTCATAATATAGATGTAATCGGCTAAGTCGGAAACTTTTTGTTTGGCTGTTGTCTCATAAGCGAATAGAGAAGCTTCATTCAAATAATCCGTTTCAAATTCTGTGCGTATGTCATTCTTTGCAGCAGTCAGGATGGCCTCTTCACGATTCGCTGTTTCCTGTTCATCTTCACACGATGGTGCGCAAATAATTAATAGGACAAATATAATTGTTGATATTTTAAAAATTTTAATCATTTATTTTTTCTGGTTAATCCTGAACCTAAGAACCATAATTTTATCATTTTTGAATTTCGTGTCTAATATTTCAATATGCTTCAGGCTGCCGGTTGGCATGGTTAACTTGTCAATAAACTCTTCTTTGTTATACAATTCCATTCCTGGTGCATTTATATCATTAAGTACCTGGTAAATCATTGCCCCATCGTCAATTATCTTACCAAGGTAAGTTCTTCGTTTTTGCCAATCATCCACATTCATCCGTGAAAAATAATGGATAATTAAGGCATAATCGTTGGCATGCAGTCCGATCTTCTGTTCCCTTTCAAATTTTTTCAGGATGCGTATAATGGTATCGGATTTATAATAGGGTGCATTCACCACCATTTTAACTTCACTTTGATCGGTTTTTAGGAAAAAATTCCCGGCTGTATCGCTAAAATAATTGATGGGGGATTCATCTTCCGACAACAATTTGATCTCCACCTGATCGCTGATAATGGCTTCCCTTGTATGTGCATCGTAAAAGCTGAAATGGTATTGCTGAGTGCTGAGCATTTTGAACAGAAAAAACAGGATTACCATTACTCCGATCAGCAACAATGGGACCAGTACAAAATAACGGTTACCTTTGGTGATACTTTTCCTGGAAGCCACTTTGTCCCTGTTTTGAAATATAAAATCATCCCAGTTGGCATAACCCACGTATTTGCTCAGCAGGTTTAAAATATCAATGCGTGGCAGTGACTTATTTTGTGATTTGATATGATTGTAAAACCACTTTTCACTGATGTGGGCATTCACTTTTATCAACAGCTCCTCTTGGAAATCTGTAATTTCCTGCCCCTTCCATTCCGTAATATTAGGATCGATACCAGGATAAGATTGTTTCATGGTGGCCACGATTTTTTGCTTTAGCAACTCAAAATGATATTTATTGTCGTTGTGCAAAATTGGTTAATTATTTAAGTTTTTGATAGCAAAACGCTTGCAAAACATTTTACAAATGATTTACAAGAGATATTCAAGGCATTCTATGACCATCATCTTAATTTTATTTCGAAAATCTAATTAATAACAAATATAGAGAATTAATCTGTTTTATAAAATTATTAAGGAGAACTACCTATGAAAACAAAAAACTGCCTAATTATTTGTGCTCTGATAATATCCTATGGTATGGCATCCTGTATGGGAGGGCAATCAAACGAAAAAGTATTTAAGGCTTATGAATTAAGAGTAAATGGCCATGCCGATTCGGCCAAAGTGATACTTGAAGAGCTATTGTCAGTGGATTCAACGAATGCCCTGGCTTGGTACGAGTTGTGCAGAACCACTCAGCATCTGGGAAATGACAATCCACAGGAAGTTAGGAAATCCATTAACGAAGCTTTATGGTGTATCACACAGGCTGTAAAATACGATCCTGATAATGTGTGGTACCTTTCCTATCAGGGGAGTATTGAAACCCTGGAGTTTTATGTGGCCATTCAAATGGGTGATGAAAATGCCGGCCAATTTCTTGAGAACGTTGAAAAAACTTACAACACTGTTTTTGAATTGGACCCATCCTATTCTGAAAACAAGTTAACTCTGGTTGAATTCTTTGGTGGATTACCCTCCGAAATGGGTGGCGATCTTGAAAAAGCAGAAAAGTATGCCACTCAACTTGAGGATACTGATTTGGTAGCTGGGGCAAAGGCCCAGGAATTGCTCATGTCTGAAGATGCTGATTATGTATCATTTTGGAAAGGTATTGTAGACAAAGTTCCTGAAAATGCAGATGCTTTGCAGGCTCTTGGGCGGGTATATTTATTTATGGAAGAGATTGATAATGCAAGTAAGTTTTATCAAAAAGCGATCAACCTGGATCCTTCTAAAAATGTACTCTATCTCGATCTTGGCCGATTCTACTTGATGATGGCCATGCAAAATCCAACTATCCTGGATTCTGTAGCACCAATGATTGAAGAGCAATTTAATAAATATCTAAGTTTTAATCCTGAACCCATTAAACCTATGAGAGCCTGGACCTATAATCAACTAGCCATGATTAATCAGCATATGGGAAATAAAGAAGCTTCTGAAAAATTTATACAAATTGCTAAAGATTTGGACCCCTATCGTTCACTTGCTTTTGGTAAGCCAGGTATAGCAATTTATTGCCCACCTGATATTATTGTGCATGATCAGGGTTATTATCTTTCACCGTTTTGATGCACCAACTTCAAGTTTATATTTTTCCTAAGTCTGCTCATCATCATTTTAGGATCATTTTTTATCATTAGCTGGTGGCTTCGACGAAAATAGAAATCTATTATTAACACATAAAAAACTAAAACATGAAAAAAATAAATTATTTATTCGGCCTGCTTGCATTTTTATCTTTATGCCTAAATGCACAAAATTCATCCATCACCTTAACATTTGATGCTGATAATAATGGCGAAGCCATAACAATGGATAGCCTGAAAATTCAAAATAGGACTCAAGGTGCTGAGATTATGCTTTATGATCCGGTTTCAACCTATGAGATAATATATACCGGCATTAATTTTAACCATCTTGAAAATGAAGACTTTTTCATTTTATCTCAAAACCATCCTAATCCGTTTGGAGATCGAACAAGCATTGACATTCATTTAAAGAAAGAAGGGAATTTGGATGTTACCGTCTGTAATATACTTGGTAAACAAGTGGCAGGTTTTAATCAGGATTTGGAACTAGCAACTCATAGTTTTTCTTTTGCCCCTGAAGGAAAAGGATGTTACTTTTTAACAGTCAATGTTTTTGGTCATACACAAACCATAAAAATGATTTCCCGGAGTTCTGGTAAATCTGATTCAAAATTGGAGTACCTGGGCATGAAATCCTCAATCTCTAATTTTAAATACCAGGAAACTGGAAAGGATTTCCCTTTTGACATTGGAGATCAATTGTTGTATGTAGGTTATACAGAGTTAAGTGAGTCAGGTATGTCAGACACGCCCGAATCTGATACTGAATACACATTGCAATTTGCAACAAATATCCCCTGCATTGGTGAAGCCACTGTAGATTATGGCGGTCAGGTTTATAATACCATTCAGATCTACAGCCAATGCTGGTTTAAAGAAAATTTGAATGTTGGTGAGATGATTCCTGTTTCACAATCTCAGACAAACAACAATACTCTCGAAAAATACTGCCCTTTAGATGATGAATACTACTGCAATACTTTTTCAGGGGGATTATATCAATGGAGCGAAATGATGAATTATGCCAATGAACCTGAAGTGCAGGGTATTTGTCCTGATGGCTGGCATATTCCCACTGATTTTGATTGGCAGATACTTGAAGGTGCTGTGGATGGAGTTTATGGGATTGGAAATCCTGAGTGGGCTAATACCGATTGGAGAGGTACCGATGCAGGGGGAAACTTAAAACAAACAGGAACATCATTCTGGGAACCGCCCAATACCGGAGCTACAGATGCATTTGATTTTTCAGCTCTTCCCGGAGGTTATATTGTGCAAGATGAATATTGGGGAGGGGGATGGAAAGGTTATTTCTGGAGTTCTGATATTCAGGAGCACTATTACCGCAATATGGACTCGGATCAAGTTATGATTAAGAGAGATGGTTATGGAGGCGGTGCTGGCTTTGCCATATCTGTTCGGTGTCTGAAAGATGATGACTAAATACAATATAGTAGAAAATAGACTGAAACAAACAAGAATAGATTGAATAAATGAGCAACAATTAATTAAAAATTTAAAGTTATGAAAAACAAAACAACCAGAGTTTTGAGAAGGATTGCTCGAATTTTAGGTCTTATACTTATACTACTCACATTGTCTTTTGCGATTGTGTACATCTTTTTTCCTGAACAACACAATCCAAATACAGAACCAGAACCAACACCAATTGCTGGGATTTTGGTGGGAGTCTTTATCCTCGGAGGACTTGGTCTTGCCTGGAAGTGGGAATTACCAGGGGCTCTTATCTCTCTGGCAGGATTTATTGGAGTTGGGATTTTAAGCCCTGATGCGATGACAAAGCCGATGATGTATCTTTTTCCAGCGACAGCTATTCTATTTTTGATTTGTTGGTGGTTAAGCAAATCACAAAGCACAAAAGAAGAAAATGTCGATTAAGGTGAATGAACTGTGAAATTAAACGATATACAAATTATGAAACATACTGTTGGTAAGTATCAAACTATATTTTTAGTTTATATATTATTCATATTTGCATTTTCCCTGTATGGACAATCCCAGGATCAGATAGAGGGTGTTCATACTGCAGTGGATGAGGAAGACAATTCCCTGTTCACTCAAGATAAAACCTGGCGAGGTGCAGATGGTGCGGCTACAATAGATTTGGGGGATGGTAAAATACTTTGGTTATTCAGCGATACATTTATTGATACTCAAGCTACCGGAAAGCGCAATAATTCAAGAATGATCCGTAATAGTATAGCAATTCAGGAAGGTTATGATTTGGAAACAGCAAAAATTAATTTTTATCATAAAGGAACACAGAATAAACCAAAATCTTTTTTTGAATTGCCCGGTGCAACTTGGTTTTGGACAGGGCATGGAACACTCATCAATGATAAGCTGATCGTATTCTTATTTGAAGAACAAAACACTAAAACAGGCATTGGATTCGAAGCAATTGGATGGTATGTGGCGATCATTGATAATCCTTATGAAGATCCTTTTGATTGGAATATCACGTATGAAAAAGGAATAGAAACTTATGGGGTTATTGTTGGTTCTTCTGCTGTTTTAAAAGACACGAGCTTTGTTTATGCTTATGGTGTAACTGAACCTGCAACTCATGAAACCTATCTATTGAGAATGCCTGTTGATAAATTAATTAAAGGTGATATCACTGAGTTGGAGTGGTGGATAGAAGGCGATTGGAAAGCAAGAAATTCAGAATCTCCTGTTCCTTCACCTCTGTTTATAGGTCAGACTGAATTTTCTGTTCATTTCCAGCGAGACCTTAATAAGTATATTCAAATTCAAACCTACGGGATGGGACATGCTACGCTAGGATACAGACTGGCTGAAGTACCCGAAGGTCCATGGTCTGAGCCTGTCATTTTTTATAAACCACACCTGATAAGCCAAAAGGACTTTATATACTCGGCAAATGCACACCCAGAAATTAAGGCTGAGGGACTTTTGGTTACATAC
>Ga0255385_10025_pt1 | contig 15555 bp, 13 predicted proteins | sample ANMaggSeSYBR01G3_FD_182103 | JGI IMG/M metagenome (GOLD analysis project Ga0255385, IMG submission 182103) | Sediment cell enrichment communities from methane seep in Santa Monica Basin, California, United Staets - ANME aggregate JGI... | ecosystem: Environmental > Aquatic > Marine > Cold seeps >...
CTTTGCTCCAAAAGCGCCTGCGAAAACACTCCGGATGCACTGGCATTGATAACCGATGTCGGTCCTCCAGACTGCCCAAAAATACACGCTCCTTTTAATTCTCCCATATTTTATGTTTCTCCTGTTCTAAAAAATTCTTTAGAAAAAATTATATCACAGCTAACAAATTATTTCAATCAAAATAAAACTTTTTCTGCAAAAAAATTGTCTTTATTCGCCAATTATCTTTATCATGATTCGTTTTGTACGCATTCCGTCAAATTCGCCGTAAAAAATCTGCTCCCAAGGGCCAAAATCGAGCCGACCATTAGTAACAGCTACAACAACCTCGCGTCCCATAATCGTGCGTTTTAGATGCGCGTCGCCGTTATCTTCAAAGCCGTTATGCGCGTACTGCGAATACGGCTTCTCGGGCGCAAGCTTCTCCAGCCACTTCTCGAAATCGCTGTGCAGCCCTGATTCATTGTCGTTTATGAATACGCTTGCCGTTATATGCATGGCGTTTACCAACGCAAGCCCTTCTTTTATGCCGCTATTCTCAAGCGCCTCGGCTACACTCGATGTGATGTTTACAAACTGCCGCCTTTTCGGTAAATCAAGTTCCAATACTTTTCTATAACTCTTCATGACTCTACCTCCAAAATTATATTGTTCGCAAATCTTTGTATCCATCAAACGCATATAAGCTTTTATCATCTGATAGCTTTACTGCGCCAACAATATCAGCCATGATAATATTATGATCGCCAGACTGAATAGTATCATCTAATGTCAGTTGCCATGCAATCTTTGAACTTTTAACTACAGGCACAGCAAAACCTTGTGGTAAAACTAAATCTATATCGAACTTGGCTGCTTTATCCACAGACCGTCCTGTACTACTACAGCACAATAATGCTTTTTCTTTAATCGGCTCTGTCGGTAAACACAGAGTGAAATTTTTTGTCTCTTTAATTAACTGACTCGTATATCCTTTTTTGCCAAGACACATAATCATTTTTGGCGGTTTTAACGATGCAAAACTAAACCATGAAACACCCATAATATTGTTTTTGCCATCTTTCCCTTGTGAAACCAGCAGCCCAAAAAGATGCGGCGAGCTTAAACTTACAGTTTCTTTTATTTCTATTATTTGCATATATAATCCCTCTCTAAAATTATTCTTAAGCTCATTATATCAGCTTATCCATCTGCATTCAATTAATGAATCTAGAAATTTTTAATTAGCTATTTATATGATGTTTAAAAAGTAGATTCTTTAAACATTGCTTCGTTTGGCAGATTGCTTTTTCGAAGTTCTACTATTGTTCTGACCGTCTGCCGTTATCGGCGTTTTACCTTTGCTCTTTTTAATTCTTGCTTTTTTGTTATCCGGCTGGCTGTCTTTTGTCATATTATTTAACTCCATTTCATGCTATTTTATACTGATTATCTTGTGCATTTTAAACTGTAAGATGCAAAAAAAATTAATACTGCAAAATGATTAATTATTTGTTATAATATAAATATATTAAAGATTGTTTTTCATATGGAGGTTAAATTCAATTTTTGAAATCTGAGGGGGCTTATTACCCCAAAAACCTAATAGTTAATTAAATCATATTATTTTGTTAGAGGTGGAAAAATGTCAAACGCTATTATTTATTATTTTTCCGGTACAAAAAACACCTTTACAATAGCAAACATGGTAAAATCAGAGCTTGAGAAAAATGGAATAAAGACGACATTACATGAAGTAACGTTGCCTTATAAAGTCTTCCCCACGCCAGACGATTATGATTATGTAGGGTTTGGATATCCCGTTCATGCTTTTAATTGCCCAAAGATTTTATTAAAGTTTGCAAAGATGCTGCCTAATACGAAAGGTAAGAAGGCGTTCATATTTAAAACATCAGGCGAGCCGTTTCGGGTTAACGACTCCTCTTCGTATAAGCTGTCAAAGCTGCTGCGCAAAAGAGGCTTTAATATAGTACTCGAAAAACATCTTCTTATGCCGTACAATATCGTATTCCGTTATAAAGACAGTCTTGTAAAGCAAATGTATCTATATAACAAAGCTTTGTGTGAGGTTTTTGTAAAAATGATTATTAATGGCCAAAGAGAAAATGTCAAATATCATTTACGGCATAGGCTTGCATCGGTAATTTTTAGAATACAACAGGGCGGCGCAATTGTTAACGGCAGAATATATTCTGTAAATAAAGGAAAATGTGTATCTTGCATGCGATGTGTAAAAGACTGCCCAACAAAAAATATATCACTTAAAGACGATAAAATTAAGTTCGATTCGCGCTGTGCAATGTGTATGCGCTGTGTTATGTACTGCCCGACAAGCGCCATTAGCCCTGGAATTTTGCGCTTGTGGAAAGTAAACGGCGCATATGAGTTTGATAGAATTATCGAAGACAATAATATACCTATAGATTTTATTAATCCCGAAACAAAAGGATACTTTCGCTTGTTCAAAAAATACTATAAAAACGCGGACGCCGAGCTTGCAAAGCACGGCATAACAGTCGTAAACGAATATGAGCGGAAAAATGATACTTCTTCTGATGTCAGCGCGAAATAACTAAAATCCTTTTTATATTATAATAATCTATCATAAGAAATATCATCTTCGGTATCCAGTTTAACCTTACTAAACCCCTTGTGTTAAACGGCAGCCTATTTGCGCAGGCTGTATATTAAACTTTCAATACTTTCCGTATATACCACACACCCGTTGTCTTCGAGCACCTCCACCGTCTCCTTGTTGTTGTTATATGTATCCTTATCTATAGACAGTGCTCTCAGGTTTTGCAAACCTGAGAGTATACTTATATCACCAATATTATTATTAAACAGATTCAGCGTTTCCAGCTTGCTCATGCCTGCCAGCACGCTGATATCGTTGATCTGTTGAAATGAAAGGTCTAATGTCATTATATCCCACAAATAATACAACGCCGAGATTGTTAGTTCTGTCAGTAAATTGATATTAACATCGCCGCACAAATATAAATATTCCAAGCTGGTAAGATCGGCTAAAACATTGAAGTTTGCTTCATAGCAATGCCTCAAATCTAATACAGTTAATTTCTCTAATTCCTGTATTGCGCTTATATCCTTCAATTCAATATTATAATCAAGCTCAAGATGAGTCAGATTCTTAAGCCCGGATATAGGGCTTATATCAACTAAGTTATTGAATTCTAATACAAGCTTCTCCAGGTTTTCAAGGCCCGAAAGAGGACTTAAATCATTAAAAGTATTATCCTTTCCGCCGGATAAATGGGTCGCGTTCCCAAGAATAACAAGACATGTCATATTACGGGCATATTGAAGCCCCTCCAGGCTTTCGATTCCATCTCCCATTTGTATCTGGTCTGGCGATTCCAGTTTTACCGATATCCGATTTATTAAATCCTTTTCGTTCTTCCATGCAAAAGATAATATTACCAGCTGTTCCATCGCCGTCATATTCTCAACAGTTATCTCACCTTCTACAGGTTGTCCCATTGTTGATAGCGCCACTAAAACGGCCGCGCGGAGTGCCGAATCGGGTATATCCACTGCCATCTTTGGGTCAAGTATTTCCTTTGCCTCTGTTGGAGCAGGTGTTGCAGTCTCCGCCGGTTGAACTTTTTCTGTCGGTACTGCAGATAATGTTTCTGAAGTCTTTTCTACAGTAACCTTTCTCGAAATACATGTCTATCGCTTTTACTCTTACCTCTATCGGATATCTTTTCATTCCCTTTTTCCCTGCCATAAAAAAAACCTCCTATGTAGTTATATTCTACAATAGGAGGCTCTTTTTTCTCAATGTCCACTTTTAAGGGTTCAGTTCAATAATAGCGCTTTTATCTATATCTTCCCAGCCTGTTTACATAAAAAGTATAAAAATATAGCCCGATGGATTATCAGGCTTTTTATCTTTGGCTCCCCAGGTTGGGTTTGAACCAACGACCCTTCGGTTAACAGCCGAATGCTCTACCGCTGAGCTACTGAGGATTATTTGAACAGTTTATCAGCGACAAACCGCTCATATTATTTATTAAAATTGAACCAGCTACCTACCCTCCCGGGCCGTCACCAGCCAAGTACTATCGGCGTATCCGCTTAACAATTATTTATTAAAATTGAATCCGGCAGCTACCTACCCTCCCGGGCCGTCACCAGCCAAGTACTATCGGCGTATAAGGGCTTAACTTCTGTGTTCGAGATGAGAACAGGTGGATCCCCTTAGCTATCGCCACCGGAAAATGATTAACGTATTTAATTTGTGTAAGGCACTTAAAAACCTTACTGGTATCCGGAGTCTATCGCCACCGGAAATATATAAACTCTTTAGTCCAATCACTAAATTGCTTTGCTCCAGCGAGGTTACCCCTCAATTTAGTGTTGGATGTTCATAATCCAGCCACTCAATCGCTCTTCTCCAGCGAGGTTACCCCTCGATTGAGTGCTGGGATGATTAACTTATTTGTTTCGAATCCAAACTCACGTTTGTCTTCGAGTCTTGCCTCGCCTGCGCTTACCGCGCGTCTCGGCGCTTTTACCTGCCTTATATGACTTTCGTTTTCCGTTTCCCGGCAAAGCCGGCTCTTCGGCATGTTTCTGCGAGGTCTGTCAACGACTTTTAATATAAGACATATACTCATTCTACCTTTTGTTTTACCAAGACAGGCGGCGTAATGCAAGGCGGCAAGTTTGCGTAAGGCAGGAGCGTATTTTCATACGCGACCGTCTTGCGCAGACGCTGCCAACGCAGCAGTCCGTCGTCTGACGAAGGTAAAAAGAGAATATTGAAAACTGCAATAAGAGTAAGAAGCCAGAACACTCTAGCCTTTCGGCTGCGTATCTGATTTGAGTCTTACGAAAACTGACAAAGAATAATCTTTGAACAATTTATTTTCTGATTTTCATTGACCAAGTCAGATGGCGAAATCCAAGGCGGCAAGCTTGCGCATGGTATAAGCGTATTTTCATACGCGATTATCATGTGCAGGCGATGCCAACGAAGTAGTTCGTTATCTGACGCCGTGTCAAAATGAAATCAAGCTTTCGACCTATTAGTACTGGTCAGCTAAATACATTACTGCACTTACACCTCCAGCCTATCAACCTTGTAGTCTACAAGGGGTCTGATAAGGAAATCTTATCTTAGAGGGGGCTTCACGCTTAGATGCTTTCAGCGTTTATCCTTTCCCAACTTGGCTACCCAGCCATGCCCTTGGCAGGACAACTGGTACACCAGAGGTTAGTCCATTCCGGTCCTCTCGTACTAGGAACAGCTCTCTTCAAATTTCCTGCGCCCGCGATGGATAGGGACCGAACTGTCTCGCGACGTTCTGAACCCAGCTCGCGTGCCGCTTTAATTGGCGAACAGCCAAACCCTTGGGACCAACTTCAGCCCCAGGATGCGACGAGCCGACATCGAGGTGCCAAACCTCCCCGTCGATGTGAACTCTTGGGGGAGATAAGCCTGTTATCCCCGAGGTAGCTTTTATCCGTTGAGCGACGGCAATTCCACTCTCATACCGCCGGATCACTAAACCCTACTTTCGTACCTGCTCGAGATGTCTCTCTCGCAGTCAAGCTCCCTTTTGCTTTTGCACTCTAATGAATGATTTCCAACCATTCTGAGGGAACCATTGGGCGCCTCCGTTACTCTTTGGGAGGCGACCGCCCCAGTCAAACTGCCCACCAGGCAATGTCCAATACCGGGATTACCGAGTATCGTTAGAACCCCGGTAATAGAAGGGTGGTATCCCAAGGATGACTCCACCAAAACTGACGTCCTAGTTTCAAAGTCTCCCACCTATCCTGTACATCTATTACCAAGATTCAATGCCAAGCTGCAGTAAAGCTCTACGGGGTCTTTCCGTCCTATCGCGGGTAACCAGCATCTTCACTGGTACTACAATTTCGCCGGGTCCCTTGTTGAGACAGCGCTCAAGTCGTTACGCCATTCGTGCGGGTCAGAACTTACCTGACAAGGAATTTCGCTACCTTAGGACCGTTATAGTTACGGCCGCCGTTCACCGGGGCTTAAGTTCCGTGCTTTTCCAGCACTAGATGTCCTCACGCTTTGTTCTTATCTTGCGTGAAGTCCTACATCTAGTGCTGGATAACACTTCCCCTTAACCTTCCGGCACTGGGCAGGCGTCAGCCCGTATACGTCATCTCTCGATTTCGCACAGACCTGTGTTTTTGCTAAACAGTCGCTTGAGCCTATTCACTGCGACCCAGCACTAGATTGAGATATCTACTATGTATCTCTTTCCTTCACCTAGACTTATCTCAATCTAGTGCTGGGCTCCCCTTCTCCCGAAGTTACGGGGTCATTTTGCCGAGTTCCTTAACAAGGGTTATCCCGCTCATCTTAGGTTTCTCACCTCGCCTACCTGTGTCGGTTTGCGGTACGGGCACCTTTAAGCTCCATAGCAGCTTTTCTCGCCAGCGTGAATTCAGCAACTTCCATACTTATTTTCTGTCCCCATCGTATCCCAGCATTAACGGTGCGTACTTCACTACGCCGTCTGCCTCAATACTTGGACGGGTTCTACCATCAACCCGCATTGCCTATCCTTCTGTGTCACTGCGTCTGTCAAACGCTTATCGGTGGTACTGGAATCTCCACCAGTTGTCCATCGCCTACGGCATTTGCCCTCGGCTTAGGTCCCGACTTACCCTGGGCGGACGAACCTTCCCCAGGAAACCTTAGGCTTTCGATGATAAAGATTCTCACTTCATTCTCGCTACTCATACCGGCATTCTCTCTCGTGTTTCGTCCACCATCCCTTACGGTCTGGCTTCAGCCTAACACACGATGCTCCTCTACCCCACACTACAATTTACTAATATCACTAGTTTTTATCGTTTTATCTTATAGGATTTGGTCAATCTTCACTAAAGCCTTTCGCTTTAGCTTTTTGGTATTTGGTCAATCTTCACTTCGTTTCGATTGACAAATGTCCTACTTACGATTTTTTTAAAGTTTTTATCGTTTTATCTTATAGGATTTGGTCAATCTTCACTAAAGCCTTTCGCTTTAGCTTTTTGGTATTTGGTCAATCTTCACTTCGTTTCGATTGACAAATGTCCTACTTACGATTTTTTTAAAGCCTTTCGCTTTAGCTTTTTGGTATTTGGTCAATCTTCACTTCGTTTCGATTGACAAATGTCCTACTTACGATTTTTTTAAAGTTACATTAGTAAATTGTAGCGTAGACGCGTCTTCGGTGCATAGTTTTAGCCCCGGACATTTTCGGCGCATAACCACTAGACCAGTGAGCTGTTACGCACTCTTTAAATGAATGGCTGCTTCTAAGCCAACATCCTGGTTGTTTTTGCAGTTACACATCCTTTTCCACTTAACTACGACTTTGGGACCTTAGACGGCGTTCTGGGCTGTTTCCCTTTCGACTATGTGACTTATCTCTCACAGTCTGACTCCCGTTCAACAATATATGGTATTCGGAGTTTGATAAGGTTCGGTAAGCTTTGTGGCCCCCTAGCCCATTCAGTGCTCTACCCCCATATATCTTAAAAACGAGGCTAGCCCTAAAGCTATTTCGAGGAGAACCAGCTATCTCCAAGCTCGATTGGAATTTCTCCGCTATCCACACGTCATCCCCTAATTTTTCAACATTAGTGGGTTCGGTCCTCCACGGTATTTTACTACCGCTTCAACCTGCACATGGATAGGTCGCCTGGTTTCGGGTCTACTCCACGCAACTAATTCGCCCTATTAAGACTCGCTTTCGCTTCGGCTGCAGCACTCCAGTGCCTTAACCTTGCTACGCATAGTAACTCGCCGGTCCGTTATACAAAAAGTACGAAGTCACGGCAGCTAAGGCCGCTCCTTCTGTTTGTAAGCGTAAGGTTTCAGGTTCTCTTTCACTCCCCTTCAGGGGTACTTTTCACCTTTCCCTCACGGTACTGGTTCACTATCGGTCATCAGGTAGTATTTAGCCTTGGGGGGTGGGCCCCCCAGCTTCCCACAGGATTACTCGTGTCCCGTGGTACTCTGGTACCGGTCATGTGCATTTAGTTTTCGTCTACGGGGCTATTACCCTCTTTGGCTGTGCTTTCCAGACACTATTCGACTAACCATCTGCAATCAATTATACCGGCCCGCAACCCCAAGCACTAGATTATGATTTCTCATAGTTTAAACTATTACGTATCCTTTCTTTCAGCCATCTCTTTGCATTCCCATTTTTCTTCAATTGCATTTCTCTGGCTCTTGCATCTCTTTCGTCTCGATACGCTTCATAGTACACGCATTCCCAATCATCTTTTCCTGTATAACCTTTGTGATTGCTGTTATGCTGTCCTATTCTTTTCTTTAGGTCGTTTGTGTATCCTATATACGTTCCTTTTGTTTCATTCCTTAGTATGTACACATAATACATAACCTTCTCCTAAAAGACTTCATAATCTAGTGCTTGGTTTGGGCTCTTCCCCGTTCGCTCGCCGCTACTAGGGGAATCATTATTTATTTTCTCTTCCTCCGGCTACTTAGATGTTTCAGTTCACCGGGTTCCCTCCCATACACTATGTATTCATATACAGGTGACCAAACATTACTCTGGCCGGGTTTCCCCATTCGGATATCCATGGATCGATGCCTGCTTGCGGCTACCCATGGCTTTTCGCAGCTTACCACGTCCTTCGTCGGCTCCTGATGCCAAGGCATTCACCTTACGCTCTTTTTAGCTTGATTGTCTGTATGATTCTCTTTATCTGTTTTATCCAGCACTCAATTGCCTTTCATGCGTTAGTGGTTACCCACTAATTGAGTGCTGTAATCCTAAGACTCACTTCAATTTTCGAAATTGTATCCAAGCACTAGATTGAGATATCTAAATGTATCTAGTTTTTTTGCATCTAGATTTATCTCAATCTAGTGCTTGGTTACCCTTTATCAGCCATTCAATCATAGATTGTATGACCGACATAAATTTAAAGTTTTACTTCTTACTTCTTTATGCAGTTTTCAATGTTCTCTCGCAGGCCGGGGCCTGCACCCGTGTTCGCGAATCAGCTTTTGTGCTCTTCCGCTTTTCAGGACGCGTCTTTTCTGCGACGCTTTTTGTTTCTCTCAAGGCAAAAAAAATTGCCCTTTGCGCTTTTGATGTGGCGCTATGTAAAATCAAAAAAAATTTGACCTTACTTACCATTCCCATGGTTTTTCTGCAACCTGTTTGCTTCTTCCGCTTTGCTCCGTCTCGTGGTCACGTTGCCGTGTCCTCTCTTGCGTAACTTCGCAAAATGTATCCAGCTTGCTCCGTTAGCATCTATCCCATCTCTGCTTCGCCTCGCGGACGATTACCGTTTTTACAGCAATATACGTAACTTCGCGAACGTAGCCAACCGCTAGGTTTGGTGGGCTCAAGTGGACTCGAACCACTCGGCAGTTCGCAATGGGTCGCCTGCCTCATTTCATTCGGCATTCTCCCTTGCTTACTGGTCTTCCGCCTCGCTTGCTCCGCCACTGGCGGCGCTCGGCTTCGACTCTCACGCTTATCAGGCGTTCTTTTTACCCCTTTTCTTTGCCCATATGAAAAGGTTCTTATTACCCAAACTGTCTGCTCCGATGCGGATACGTATCAGTTATTACTTCTACGTAACTTCGCGAACGTAGCCAACCGCTAGGTTTGGTGGGCTCAAGTGGACTCGAACCACCGACCTCACGCTTATCAGGCGTGCGCTCTAACCGGCTGAGCTATGAGCCCATATTTGGGATTTTCTCAAATACTCATCCGCTAGCGTTCGGTCCTCTCTGTTCGCAATAGTCGCCCCGCCTGTCGCAGCTGTTGCGCGGTCACATACGATTTTATCTCGTATATGTGCCTTCGCGAACGATACAGCCAACGGCTGTGGTGGAGATGAGCGGGATCGAACCGCTGACCCCCTGCTTGCAAGGCAGGTGCTCTCCCAGCTGAGCTACACCCCCAGTTTGAAACTGGAAACTCCATACATTTTTTGCTCTTCGCTTTTTGTATCAGCTTCCTTTAAGCATTGGTTGAACCTATTTGAAAACGATAAATACAGCACTACCTTAAAACGAGTTTTTGAAAAGTCCCTTTTTTGCCAGATTACTCTGGTCTTTTGGTATCCTAAGATACCTTTTTGTCTCTATGTACACCTTAGAAAGGAGGTGATCCAGCCGCACCTTCCGATACGGCTACCTTGTTACGACTTCACCCCAGTCATTGATCTCACCTTCGACAGCTGCCTCCAAATAAATGGTTAGCCCACTGGCTTCGGGCGCTCCCAACTTCCGTGGTGTGACGGGCGGTGTGTACAAGGCCCGGGAACGCATTCACCGCGACATGCTGATTCGCGATTACTAGCAACTCCGGCTTCACGTGGGCGGGTTGCAGCCCACGATCCGAACTGAGGCCGGCTTTTTGGGATTCGCTCCACCTTACGGTATTGCAGCCCTCTGTACCGGCCATTGTAGCACGTGTGTAGCCCAAGACATAAGGGGCATGATGATTTGACGTCGTCCCCACCTTCCTCCGAGTTATCCCCGGCAGTCTCATTAGAGTTCCCACCATTACGTGCTGGCAACTAATGATAAGGGTTGCGCTCGTTGCGGGACTTAACCCAACATCTCACGACACGAGCTGACGACAACCATGCACCACCTGTCTGCTTGCCCCGAAGGGAAACTATGTTTCTATAGCTGTCAAGCGATGTCAAGTCTTGGTAAGGTTCTTCGCGTTGCTTCGAATTAAACCACATGCTCCGCTGCTTGTGCGGGCCCCCGTCAATTCCTTTGAGTTTCAGCCTTGCGACCGTACTCCCCAGGCGGGATACTTAATGCGTTAGCTCCGGCACAGAGGTTGTATGTCCCCCACACCTAGTATCCATCGTTTACAGCGTGGACTACCAGGGTATCTAATCCTGTTTGCTCCCCACGCTTTCGTGCCTCAGCGTCAGTTACAGTCCAGTAAGTCGCCTTCGCCACTGGTGTTCCTCCTAATATCTACGCATTTCACCGCTACACTAGGAATTCCACTTACCTCTCCTGCACTCAAGCACAGCAGTTTCAAATGCACGCCCCGAGTTAAGCCCGGGTATTTCACATCTGACTTGCTATGCCGCCTACGCACCCTTTACGCCCAATAATTCCGGACAACGCTTGCTCCCTACGTATTACCGCGGCTGCTGGCACGTAGTTAGCCGGAGCTTCCTCCCATGGTACCGTCATTTTTTTCGTCCCATGGGACAGAGGTTTACAATCCGAAGACATTCTTCCCTCACGCGGCGTTGCTGGGTCAGGCTTGCGCCCATTGCCCAATATTCCCCACTGCTGCCTCCCGTAGGAGTCTGGACCGTGTCTCAGTTCCAGTGTGGCCGATCACCCTCTCAGGTCGGCTACCCATCGTTGACTTGGTGGGCCGTTACCTCACCAACTATCTAATGGGACGCGAGTCCATCTTTGTGCGATAAATCTTTTACCACTGCTTCACTCAAAGCCGTGGCCTTATGCGGTATTAGCAGCCGTTTCCAGCTGTTGTCCCCCTCACAAAGGTAGGTTACTCACGCGTTACTCACCCGTCCGCTACTAAGTTACACTCGAGTAAACTCTTGTGTACTTCGTTCAACTTGCATGTGTTAAGCACGCCGCCAGCGTTCGTCCTGAGCCAGGATCAAACTCTTAGTTTAAAACTTTAGTCAAGCATTCAATCGCTTTTGCCACGTTAGTGGTTACCGTTCGATTGAGTGCTTGATAATTTACAAACTATTCATCCAGCACATAACTTTGTTTACGATTGCTTTTTCCTTCCATATATCTATCATATGCAAAGTTATGTGCTGGACTGTTTGTCCGGGCTCTTCTCAAAATCTTGCGTTCTTTAATAATGCTGTATTTATCATTTTCAAGGTTCTTTTTGCCCCCGCCCCAAAGCAGCGGCTCAAATATACTATCAAAATGCGACTGCGTTGTCAATGCTTTTTTCCGTTTTGCTTGTTGCTATCAAAATTTATTATAGAGTAATTTTATATTTTTTGTATTTTGATAAAAAAGCTTCCATTTAATATTGGTTTGTGTTACTTAAGTTTATGCAAAAACACCTAAAATAAACAGCAATATTAACCTTATTTTAAATTTGTACATTCAAAACTTAAACCTAAAAATAGTTATTTGTTGACACATATAATATGAAGCAATTATAATTAAATAAACACAGCCATGGCCATATGCCGCAAACAGCAGTAAAAAATTAACAATGGGGGAGATAACAAATGAGGATAACGCCGGAACACAGAAAAAAATACTTCTCATTTGCTTAATCATTTTAGTATGCGTTGCTGTTGTTATCGTGGAGCTGTTTGATAAATACGGCCTTATACCCATCCGAACAGATATATCGGGAGATATTTTATCTATATCTGGCGGAAACAATATAGAAGTTGTTTTAGGAGACTAAATAATTTTCAAGGAATGCTGGCACAAAGAACATTATATCAAACATCTAAATTATTTTTCGATGCTGCCCTTAATTTGATTGTATATTTTTGTTAGCAGCGACACATCAATCCCCGTATCTTTCCCAAGCCATATCTCGAGCGATCCTATTGCTTGATAGAAAAGCATATCTAAGCCGTTTTTTACCTTAACTCCAAAATCTTCGGCTTTTTTCAAAAAAGCAGTTGGTCTATACGAAACATCGAATGCATACTTAATGTTCCGGTAAGTGTGTGAATGGATGGATATCTCCGATTGTTTACTCTCAATATCTACTGCAGCCGTGTTAATCACAGCAAAAAACTCATCCGAGTGCGATAAACCTTTCTTGACTTTCACTCTGTTTTTGTTAAATTTCTTTTGCAGGTTTTCTTGCAGCGCAAATGCATTGGCTACATTTCTTGAAACTAATGTTAAAAAAGCACCTTTTTCGAGCAGCATGTTTGCTATTGAATATGCAACACCACCCGAACCAACGATTAAGATATCCTTGTCAAACATGTTACCCATGAAGCCTATAAGGCTGCGTTCAAACCCAACCATATCCGTGTTGTACCCGATAAGCTTTTCATTTTCTACTTTTATTACGTTTGCAGTACCCGCGCGTTTGCTCGATTCATCCGTTCTGTCCAAGTGCGCCAATATATCCAGCCTAAACGGGGTAGTAACATTAAACCCGGAAAACTCTGATCTCAGCACGGGCAAAGCAGAAAGAAATCTTTCTTTTGATACAGTGAACGGCATATACACGGCAGGAACATCCAGCTCTTGAAATACTGCGTTATATATCAGCGGCGAAAGCGACTTAGAAATCTTTTCTCCGAGCAATCCGTATGTTGTATAGTCAACCATGTTTACAGCCACCTCTTAAATATTGTGCATGCTTACAGCAAATAAAAAAGTAAGCTCTGCCATGCTGCTTAATTATATAATATCACAAAAAAACACAAATTGGAACGCTGCGTGCGCCATAATGCCTATGCTTAATAATAAATCCGATATATATCGCTTTTTGATGTTTTTCAGTACACCGGAAAATATTTTATGAGATGAAAAAAGCCAAAGAAAAAAAGCAGATGATTATTTTACATCTGCCCTTTTATTATCTTTCATTTATGAATATCACATATCATTCAGGTCTCCAACCTCTACTTTCGACTTGTATTCCTCGCCTTCTCTCCAAACAGTTACATCAATCATATCTCCAATTTCATGAATCTTAATAACGGTTGTAAGTTCTTCTACTGTAGCTACCTCAACTCCATCTATTGATGTAATAATGTCATTAGGCGTTATTCCGGCAGTATCAGCCGGTCCGCCAATCACTACCTCTAGTACTGTTACACCATCAGGTGCGTCGCTGGGATTATAACTATTTTCTACATCTACCAAGCAGGTTATGCCTATTCCGGGACGTTCAATCTGTCCGTGTTGCATCAGCTGCTCAATTATCGGTATCGCTGTAGATATTGGAATCGCAAAACCAATTCCCTCTGTGCCGATAGGCATACCATAATCGTCGTATCCCGCAAGATAACTCTTTAACGTGTTTATTCCGATTACTTTGCCCGAAATGTTTACAAGTGCACCGCCGCTGTTTCCGGGGTTAATAGCAGCATCCGTCTGCAAATATTTTTGGCTGTATCCATTTGTGGTTATTTCTCTGTTGAGCGCACTAACTATACCAGAAGTCACACTGCCTGCAAGATCCGAGCCCAATGGATTCCCTATCGCAACAACAGTTTCTCCAACCTGCAGCGTTTGCGAATCTCCAAACGCCGCAGCGACAAGCCCAGATGCCTCTATTTTCAGCACAGCGATATCTGTAGAAGCATCTGCGCCAACGATTGAAGCCGGATACGTCTGCCCGTCAATAAGAGTTATTTCCACAGAATCGCTTCGCGCTATGACATGGTTGTTAGTTACAATATAGCCATCGTGGCTTAATATAATACCCGTTCCGTATCCGCTTTCAATTGCAAATAATTCCTGGTCTTCGTTCATCTCGTCGACGCTTACCGTAACCCCGACTACTGCAGGCCCAACTTCTTTCGCTATTTGTACAATAGGATTCCCCGTGTCATCTATATCCGGAGCCTGTCCGCCTATATTTGGCGAATCGGTAGTCAGCGCCTCCTTCTCTGCCTGCGGCGAAGCTTCCTCGGCACTCTGCGCTTGCGCATTGTTGTTTCCCTGTATTTGTGCTTTTTCAAACAAAGTTACGTTCGACTTAATATTTTCAAGCACGGGCAAAATCACAAACGATGTAAAAACGCCGCCTATCGTCAGACAAAGAATAATCAAAACAATAATGGCAGCAATTTTCCCTTTCCTTTTTGGTTTGCTATGAGGCTCAAACCTTTGCAGTTCCGGCGGATAATATCCATATTGACCGTCCTGCGCACTCTGCGGCTGCTGTGAATAATTCATTTGCTTTTTTCCAAAAGGCTCCGCGCCGTTTGTATTATCATTCAAATCCCGTTCTGCATCATGTGGTTTGTTATCATTCGTATCCATGCATTCTCCTTTTTTAGTGTTAATGTATGTATTGTACCCAAAACATTTGAATAAAATAAAAACTAGTCGTGAACAATACGTTATTTCGTTCGAGGTTTTTCAGGCAGCGACACAGCTTTGGTCAGCGTAAACGTAAACGTCGCGCCCTTATTTTCTATAGACTGCAGACATATTTTTTCTCCGTGCTGTGTTATTATTCGCTTCACGATAGAAAGCCCTATTCCAGTTCCGGCAATTTTCCTGCTGTGCGATTTATCCACCTTATAAAAACGTTCAAATATATACGGCTGTTCTTCAAGTGGTATTCCTTCTCCAGTATCGGCTATGTTAATATATACTTTGTTGTCTATACAATGTGTCCATAGCTTAAGCTCTCCTCCGTCATTCGAGAATTTTACGGCATTGTCTAAAAGGTTTGTGATAACCTGAGAAATCCGGTCCTCGTCCGCCCATACCATCAGCTTTTCTTCGCCAAGCTGAATGCTTACCATAAGGCTCTTGTCTTCTATTCTCTTTTCAAACATGATTATGCATCGCCGAAATAGCTCGTTTATATCAAATTCGCT
>Ga0255385_10026_pt1 | contig 15399 bp, 11 predicted proteins | sample ANMaggSeSYBR01G3_FD_182103 | JGI IMG/M metagenome (GOLD analysis project Ga0255385, IMG submission 182103) | Sediment cell enrichment communities from methane seep in Santa Monica Basin, California, United Staets - ANME aggregate JGI... | ecosystem: Environmental > Aquatic > Marine > Cold seeps >...
TAGAGATAACCTGAGAATCGCTCATTTGATCGTTTGCTATACCTTCCTGTATAGAACCTAACTGTACGCCGACTTTTTCTCCGGCTAGGTCTTCGATTGTCTTATACTTGTCCGCATCTTCCGCACGGATAAGAACGCCCTGCTGTGCATAATAGTAGATTTCAGAGAAGTCTACAGATTCTTTCCTCTCGTCGGTCGGAGACATACCCGCAATAATAAAGTCTACATTGCCCGACATAAGCGCAGCAAGAAGCCCGTCAAAGTTCATATCGGATATCTTCAGCTCTACACCTAACTCGTCTGCGATAGCTTGTGCAATAGCGATATCGAAACCGACTATTGTATCTTCGCCATCGATAAGAGCATGGAATTCGTATGGCGGATAGTCCGCGCTTGTTCCAAGATTGATTACGCCCTTTTCTTTAATCATATCAACGAAAGTAGGCTCTTCAACTGCAGCAGGTGCTGCTGGTGTACATGCCGCAAAAACAGACACTATCATGATAACGGCAAGCAATACAACCAAAATTTTAGTTTTTTTCATATCTTTCCTCCAATTTTTTTTCATTATTAACAATTTAAAAGTATATAACAATTGTTACAAAAGTGCAACGATTTCTTTGATTCATGCTATCATATTCCATATTATTTCTTTTTTAAATATCGTCATATCATTTGCATAAAATTTTTGCAGCAAAAGCACGGCTCTTTTTTTTTGTATGGGGGTGGTGGGATGGATATTAATCAAGTATCTCCTCTTTTGTTTCTGGATATTTTATATTCATAAATCTTTTAAAACTTCCTTTATACCTTGTATTTAACTTTACATGTACACCATTTCTAATTAATTTAGTTTCAAACTTCGTAAAATTCTCTCCGTCTCTAGCAAATGCTGTAAAATCTTTACTTTCTTCCAAATCTATATTTGGAATAGTTTTAAAATAATTGACTTTTTCTGAAGCATCAAATGTATCCATCATATTTATTAACAAATCACACGTTTGATTTGTTTTATATAAAGTTTTTAATCTAGTTTTATCCATACCGATATAAAGTTTATGTTGAACAATATAATTTAAAAATTCATGATTTTTTGACATAACCTTAAAAGCCTTATTATTGCTTTTGTATCCTGAAATGTAAACAGAAATATCTAAAACACTAGTATCAAAATTCAATTCCCCATCTTTTAATGTTTTCCCTATCAAATACTTAGGATATTCTTTTCTTTCCAATAACTCTGCTGTTATATTAGGGCCCAGAGCAAAATCAACAGGCTTTGCGACTAACCATTGAATTGTTTTTTCTGTCGGTTTGTCTATCTCATTAATCAATACAATATACTTCTCTTTAAAGCTTGCGTCAGTAGCTATAATATTTAAAACTGTTTGCTCTAAAATCGGAATTAACGAATTCACTTTTTTCATAAACGCAATGCAGTTGTTAGCATCATTAAGTCCCAAAGCTGCGCTAATGTTAGCGCTTGCTTCTTCTTTTTGTTCTTTGCTCATACCTGCAAAATCTATTTTTTCATAATCTAAATTATCGACAATTTTTTTAATGGTAGTTGCAGAAAATGACACAGCTAATTTGGAATCAAACATTTCAAAAAGAACATAACATTCTTCTGCCGTTCTATTTTTCCTATTAATATATTCTATAAGATAATCACATTGCGCTTCATTGACTTTACCCTTATCTATAAAAGATAAGGATTCTTCAAAATCTTTAAAATAATCTAGTTCATCTTTGCTTATTAAAGAATACTCATTCCGAAATAATTCTTCATATTCTTTAAAGTTTTTTAATGATTTTTTAAGTATTGCTTTTCTCAAGGCTATGATTATCTCAGGATTAACCATGTTTATTCTCTCTGACGCATTCAAAATATTCTTCTTTACTCTTTCATCTGTATAATCTAGTTCATCTAGCTTCTCATCTCCCCACATTGTACAAAGATAGGTATGATACAAATTACTTTTCTCTAATTTATTAATTATTTCATCATCTAATCCTGTCTCAATAAATAATTCATCAAGTTTTTCTAAATATAATCTAGTAATATCTTTAATTAGCAAGGTATTCACATATTCCACTACACTTTCTTTTTTTACCTTATCTACTTGACTGGCAATAATAGTGAAGTAGGAATCTTCAACGGTATTATTAATCCTTAAAAACGATAGCAAATATTTTGCTAAGACATCATGTAAAACATTATTAGCAATTGCCGCATCATATATTTTCTTTGCCTCTGTATAATTCTCTTCTTCTAGTTTTTCTCCATTAATTATTTGTGCAATATATAAGATATTTTCCGCATCGATTCTCGAAGCATCAATCAACTTGATTGCTACCTCAATATTCCTTATAATCTCTAGTTCCTCTTTGGAAATAAAAGGTAGCCCTATATTATTAGTCAAAAAGAAAGCTTCTTTAAATATTGCTATATCTTCTCCTAGTATTTCAATTAGCTTTTGTCTAATATTAATAATTACATTAGGTTCTAATGGTCTTAATTGTTCTAAAAATCTCGGGCTATATCGACTTAAAAATACGTCCCTATCTTCTTCTTTATAATTGTAAATCTTAGTAAAAACAGCTACGCTTTTTATACTATCAGTAGCCCAGGGGGCTTCTATGCAGACCAGGTCTAATATTTTTGTTTTATATTTCTTCCAAGCGCACGCAAAAATATATTCGTTTTGTAGCACTATTGCTGGAAAGTCTGTGCGCATTTTCTCCTCTATTGCTGTATTAACCCTATCCAATGACTCCTTTATTACATTTTTCGTTTGTTTAGTTTGCTTATATTTTTCTAATATCCTTCCTACCTTCTCATCTAAGTATTCATCCGAAGTGTTTTCATATGGATATCGTATCAATCTAAATACATCATTTTCATCACTTGTTTTAATATAACTTCCTTTAGGATAGCTATAAAAATACATTCTAAAATCATCATCTATATCTCCCGCCAGAAACATATCAGCCAATTCTTTGATGAACTCCGAAGCGCTTTCGGCGTTTTTTCTCTGAATATCCTGGTTTTGTGTTGCTTTAGCAAGCAATACAACCAAATCAATTCTTTTTTCTTGTGGCGTTTTTACTGTATTTCTAATATCATATGCTTTACGAACAATAGCAGCAAATTTATTTTCTTCTTTTATTAATTTATAATATTCCACATTATATCTCGATTCTAAATAAGAAACCGCAGCACAAGGCTGGAATTTTACACCCGCGTTTTCAAAATTCTTATTATTTAATGTGATGCAAAGATTTATTGCCTGATTCAATCGATATTTAAGATTTCTAATCGTTAAGTTTTCTCCTTTCATGAGCCAGTCAAAGTGTTCAGGTAATTTATCGTCTATTATTTTCGCTCTCACTAAGCTTTCCAAATCTTTTTTTGATTTGCTATCTAATGTTTTAATAAATCCCAAAAGGATTTTTTCATAATCTTCAAAGTGTATAGGCTTTAAGTTAACAGTAAAATCAAAAAATTTAGCGAAAATTTCTTTATCTTCTAATTTGCCCGTTTTCTCTAATTCTGATTCTGGTTTTATAGAGATAATAAAAACTAGTTTTTTCTTTAACTTTATGCTTAGCAAATTATTGAATCGATATAACTCCCTTAAAAAGCCAATAACTATATCCATTTCAATAATTCGGTCTAAATCTTCTATTATTATTAATTTTGTTTTACATCTACGTTTATTATAAATCTGAATAGCTACTTCATTATAGATATCAAAAACATCATTAACATCAGGCCCCTTCGCCGACTGGTCTTTCCAGTATGAATAAGCAATGCTAGCATTGCTTAGGCCAATAATTAGACAAATTAGACTCATAACTAGAAATACTGGGGATATATTCTTTAATGTTACCACTCCTTGTAACCATTGTTCTGAAAAGCCGCTCATCCAAATAATAGATGCATTTTTTAATATTAGGTATATGCAAAAAGAACAGATTGCTAGAATAAAAAGTACCCATATTTTTTTGGAACTAGTACTAAATGAGATAGTTCCGTATTTCTTACTTAATCTTTTGTTAGTAAAACTTGCAAGGTTTGATTTCCCCTTTTTATTAGAATGACCAGACGCTAATTGGTATAAAAAGGATTTTGTTAGATTCGAGATATTCTCTGCCTGAATACTTTCTCCTTTTTGTTTTAATAGGCAGTCCCACATATTGATTATTACTGGTCGTTTATAATAATTCTTCTTTTTTGATAAAAGCTCAATTAGACTTGATTTTCCCGTTCCGAAATTAGCAATTATGCCTATCAAGTTAGCACCTTTTGTAATGACCATAGATATTGAATCAATAATAGACCCCAAGCCAATGACATCGTCGTCTCTGTTATTTAGGGGGCTATTAATAAACACTATGGGGTCATAATTATTTGGTTTCTGTTTATTCTCTTTCGTCTTTCTACGAAAAAAATTAAAACTCATTTCTATTACCCTTTTTCTTTAGATTTTTTATGTGCCTATTTCTCCCACATTATAACATATTAATTCCAATATATACAATAACCAACAAAAACGGACACTGCCCTGCCCTTAATCCTTGTGCCGCCTAAGAAAACTAGAATCAATCAGTTGACATCAGATTAGATTCAGAATATAATATATTAAGAGCGGAATAATGTTTAGCGGATGAACAATTGTGCAAAACGTGGGCAGCATATTTTTTTCAGCATGTGTGAACAACTGTGCAGAGTATGAAACAATTGCGCAACATACTGATAATTCAAGCATGGGAGAAGTTATGGATTATGATCAGCAAAAATCAATAATAGCAAAGATAACATGGCTCTACTATATAAATGATTATACGCAGCAGCAGATTGCTGACTCAATGCACATTTCGAGAACGAAGGTAACCAGATATTTGAAGAAAGCAAAAGAGATGGGGCTTGTAAAGATATCCGTATCTACTGCTTATCATTCATGTTTCGATAAAGAGCAAAAGCTAAAAGAGATGCTCAGCCTAAAAGATGTGATTATAGCGCCTTCGGCAGGAACGGCAGAGGAGACGATTAAAGGCGTAGGCATTGCCGGGGCATCGTATCTTAATAACATATTGGCCTCGGATGACATTTTGGGTATTGCATGGGGAAGGTCGCTCTATAACGTCGCATTAAATTTAGAAGCAGTGAAGCAAAAAGGTGATAAAAAAATTGAGGTAATACAGCTTATGGGAGGCCTGTCTCAAAGCGGAAAGATTAATCCCGAAGAGATAGTGAAAGAGATTGCAAGAAAGCTGAATGCGAAAGGAACGTGGCTTAACACTCCTGCTATTGTCAGCACGAAGCAAACCAGAGATATACTGATGCTGGACATGAATATAAAAACCGTGTTTGAAAAAGCAAAGACGTGCACAAAGTGTATTTTAGGGCTTGGCGATGTTGATGAAGAAGCATCCCTGCGCGTAACCGGCTCTCTGTCGCATAATGAGCTAGAAGAGCTGATAGACGCGGGAGCCGTTGGTGATATATTGTCTAGATTTTTTGACAAACAGGGGAACTCCGTTCAAACGTCTGTATCGGACAGAATTATATCCGTTCCGCTGGAAGATATCAAAGAAATACCCGAGAGAATAGCGTTTACTACGGGAGTACACAAAGTAAAGACGATAGCCGGTGCAAGCAGAGGCGGATATATTAATGTGCTTGTCACAGATGAGAATACTGCCGACAGTGTGATTGAATATATGCAGGATAATTAGGCGCGAGGCTAATTCAAATATATCTATAAATTTTTTAGAGGTGCAATGATGAACGAAAGGACAACAAAACTTAAAAATTTTGTGCGGGATACTGCCCCAGAAATATGCGTTGAACGCGGGGTATATTACACGCAGTCTTATAAAGAAACAGATGGGCTGCCCGTTGGCATAAGGCGGGCGAAAGCGCTTGCGAATATTCTGGAAAAGCAGACGGTAAACATATTGCAGGGAGAGCTTATTGTCGGGAATCAGACGGGAAAGGTCAATGCGGCGCCGATGTTTCCCGAATACGGGCTAGATTGGATTCTTGACGAAGCGGACACAATGAGCATAAGAAAGCTTGACAGGTTTATACTTGATAAAAAGGATATCCCGGCACTCAAAAAGATTAACGATTATTGGCTCGGCAAGACGCATTTTGACGTAGCAAAGCATGCAATACTCGAAGCGCTGCCAGAAGATCTTGCGCCTTTTTATAATGCGGAAAAGAGCAGCTTTAACGATGTTGTGTCTAATTCGGGAAGAATGACAACGGGCGACGGGCACGTTATCGTAAACTTTGAGCGTCTTATGAAAGACGGCCTTAGAAGTGTTATCAACGAGGCTTATGCAGAAATGATTAAGTGCGAGAAGCATCTTGGCAATATTGAGAGCATCAACAAAAAGCATTTTCTAAAATCTGTTGTTATATCGCTTGAGGCAGCCATTACGTTTGCTCACAGATACGCAGACGAGGCAGAGCGTTTGGCAAAAGACGAGCCGGATATGAGAAGAGCCGCTGAAAATCTTAGGCGTGTTCCTGAGTTTGGCGCGAAGACTTTCCATCAAGCGATTCAAAGCTATTGGTTGATTCATGTTATGCTGCAAATAGAGAGCAACGGGCATTCCATGTCTTTTGGGCGGTTTGACCAATATCTGCAGCCGTATTATGAGAAAGATTTAACGAAAGGCACAATCACAAAGGAAGGCGCGCTGGAGCTTATTGAATGTTTGATGATAAAGTGCAATCAGGTAAAAAAGATACGCGCGGAATCTCACACGAGAAAGATGCATGGATACCCTATGTTTCAGACGCTGACAATAGGCGGGATGGACAAAAAGGGCTCTGATGCCACAAATGATATTAGTTATTTAACGCTTGAGGCAATTGGAAACATTAGATTACAGGAGCCAACGGTTATTGCAAGAATACACCCGCGGACACCGAGGCCGTTTTTGATAGCGGCGACCAAAACAGTGGTGAAGCACGGCGGCGGCCTGCCCGGGTTCTTTAACGACGAGGTAGCGATACCGCTTCTTATGAATGTCGGCGTCTCGCTTGAAGATGCAAGAGACTGGGCTGTTGACGGATGCTGTGAGCCGATAGTTCCGGGAAAACACAATACAATAAACGGCGGCTGCTGTCACATTAATCTGTTGAAGATATTTGAAATGGCAATGCAGGACGGCGTAAACGACCAAAACGGATCCAGGCTTTTATCGGGAGACGGAAAGCTTGGAGATTTTGCAAGCTATGAACAGATTGAAGCGGCTTATAGAAAGCAGCTTGATTTCTATTTATCAATGGTGCCGATTTTCGATTCGGTAACATCGGACGCGCATGCGAAACTAACACCTTGCCCGCTGCTGTCGGGTATGCTCGACTATCGTATTGAGTACGGGCATGATGTTGAAGAAGGCTGGGGCCCGAATTATAACAATACGCTGAGTATTTGCCACGGCAGCGTTAACGTCGGAAACGCGCTTTATGCCATGAAAAAAATTATGTACGAAAACAAAGCGTTTTCTCCGGCAGAGCTTGAAGAGGCGCTAAATAAAAATTTTGAGGGCGAGAAGAACAAGAAAATACAAAAACAGCTTATGCGCGCGGCAAAATACGGAAATGACATTGACGAAGTTGACTTCATGGTGCGGGATTCACTCAACTGGTATCTTAAAGGTATGGCAAAGTTTACTCCGGCCAGAGGCGGATACTACTGCCCTTCTCCTCAGACACTTTCTGCAAACGCATATACCGGCGAGATTATTGGCGCAACGCCGGACGGCAGAAACGCAGGAGCTCCTTCAGCCGACAATGTATCTCCGGCAGCAGGGTCTGACGTTAATGGAGCAACGGCTACGCTTAGAAGTGTTGCTAAGCTTGACCATGCATACGCTACAAACGGCACAATATTAAACATGAAACTTCACCCGACCGCAGTCAGCGGCGAGGAAAGAATAGCAAAATTTGCAGCACTGACAAAGAGTTTTTTTGATCTTCAGGGTTTTCAGGTGCAGTATAATATCGTGTCTGCCGATACGCTTAAAGAAGCGCAGGAAAACCCCGAGAAGTATAAGAACCTTGTGGTAAAGGTTGCGGGCTACAGCGCGCTGTTTACCAACCTCGATCCGCATCTGCAAAACCAGATTATCGCAAGGACGGAGCATGTTGTTTAGGAGTAATAAGTGAGTAAAAAGGCAACGATTTTTAACATAGAAAGACATGCGCTGCATGACGGGCCGGGGATTAGAACTCTTGTATTTCTTAAAGGCTGTTCAATGCGGTGCAAGTGGTGCAGTAATCCCGAAGGATTGGAGCAGAAAAAGCAGCTCATGTATAATAAAAAGCTTTGTCATAGTTGTTTCGATTGTATAAAAGCGTGTCCTGAAGCAGCTATCTTTCAACAGAGTGATGGAATCGCAATAGATAGAAATAAATGTACCTTATGCGGTGTATGCACAGAAAGCTGTTTTTCGGATGCTCTCACAATTGCGGGCAAGGAAATGAGTACTGACGAGGTCTTGGATATTGTTCTTAGAGACGAAGCGTTTTATGCGGCTTCGGGCGGTGGTATTACTTTGTCCGGGGGAGAGCCGACCATCCAAGCAGAGTTTTCCGCCGAGCTTTTGCAAAAGTGCAAAGAGTGCGGTATCGGTACGGCGATTGAAACGTGCGGGCATTCTGCCAAAGAGAAGTTTGCAAGCGTTGCAAAATATACAGATATATTTTTATTTGATATTAAGCATGTAGATGATGAGAAGCATAAGGAAGCCACGGGTGTTTCATGTGAGCTTATCAAAGAAAACTTTATGGTTGCTGCTGCGCTTGGCCGCAGGCTTATCGTGAGAATACCGATTGTACCCGGTTTCAACGATACGCTGGGCGAACTTTCGGATATAGCCGACTTCATAGTATCTGCAGGCGGGGTAGAGATTGTTCATTTGCTGCCGTATCATAGCCTTGGGCTTCCAAAATATCAGTCGCTTGATAAACAATACCCTATGGGAGATATGGAAGGCATGAGTATGGAAAAAGCGAGGGAGCTCATACATGCTTTCGAGGGAAAGATAAAGACAAGAATAGAAGTGTAGGAGAATTCATAATTATGCCGTATGTGAATGTGATTACTGAGAAAAAGTGTACAAATCAGGAACAGAATGTACTTAAAGCGGGCATAGCAAAAGCGCTGAAAGATGTTCTTGATAAAGAAGAACAAGGCGTTTTGTCATCTTCCAAAGCACGGACGGATTTTTTCGTGCAGGTGAGCCGGCAAAAGACTCTGCAATCATCGACTTGAAGTATATTGGCGATTATGAGCTTGAAAAAAAGCAAGAGCTTACAAGAAGATTATGTCTGCTATTTCGAGATATTCTACAGTGCGATCCGGAAAAAATCATAGTGCCTATAACTGAGATGGTTAGCGCAAACTGGGGACGAAGATTTGGAGAATATAAAGGATAAAAGCATTTGTACGAAGTGTTTTAAGAGTTTTAAGAGAGGAACATTATGGACAACAAAAGTATAGTATCAATAGCTAAAAAGAAAAGCACCATTTTTAATGCGGTAAAAGAGGCAGTGGATCTTTTAGGCGGTATGGATAAGTTCGTGAAAAAAGGCGATAAGGTAATTCTAAAACCGAACTTAGCATATCCTTATCCGCCGCCTGCGACAACAGACCCAAGGGTTGTAAATGCTGTTATCAAGCTATGTTTTGAGGCAGGCGCAGCAAGCGTGGGCGTTGGCGACAGCTCTTCTTATTCGTGCAAAAATATTATAGGCACAGGGAAGTGGGACAACAAAGGACTCATGGACGCTTGGGGTATGCAGCAAGCGGTAGAAGGAACGGACGCAGATATAAGAGACTTCGATTTTGAGCCATGGACCAAAGTTGAGATACCAAAAAGCGTAGTGTTGAAAAAGACAGAGATTGCGTCTGCTATGCTGGAATGCGATGTTGTTATCAATATACCGGCACTCAAGATGCATTTTGAAACAACCGTTACGCTAGGAGTAAAAAACTATCATGGAATTTTGCCCGACCATTATAAAATACAATTTCACAAAGATGATATAAATCAAAAGTTAATTGATATTCACAAGGCAGTCAAAACAGACCTAACCATTATGGACGGGCTTGTTGGCATGGAAGGCACGGGGCCAAGGACGGGGCAGCCTGTAGAGATGAACGTTATTCTCGCCAGCCGAGATGTTATAGCGCTCGATTCCGTGGCTTGTGAGCTGATGGAACTTCCTGCAGACGAGGTAGAGACAAATCGGCTTGGGCAAGAACAGGGTATCGGCAACATGGATATGGACAAAATATCCGTTGTGGGTGAGAGCATCGATGCCTGTAAGAAAAAGTTTAAGCTTCCAGATATAAGGCTTGGAGGGCTTCATCCTGGTGTTACCATAATAAAAGGCGGGCCTTGTGTACATTGTTATGGCAGAGCGAGGATGCTTCTGGATAACCTCGACAATCTAGGTATAAAAAACTATGGCGGTGTTTCGACGCTAATAGTCGGTATAAAGCCGAGGATACCTGACCTTGATGAGATTGACGGAGATGTTATTATTGTCGGCGATTGTGCGATAGAGAGTGCGGATAATTTAAGATACGGTCTTGGGAAACGGGCATATTGCATGACCGGATGCCCGCCGATACCGTCGCTGCACAGAGTTGTTGAACAGATTCAAGAGAAAGTAAAGAAAAAAGGAGAATAAAAATGGGCGAAAAATTGCTGGATGCTATTGCGCTTGGGGCGTGCAATCTCGACGAAGTGGCGTTTGTGCCAAAGTTTGCTGAGGCAGAAGAAAAGATTAACGCAACATCGTATTATCCTCCCTGTGCTGCCGGCGTAGCCATGGATTGCATATCACAGGTCAATAAGCTTGGTATGAGAACAGGCTGGTTCGGAATAACCGGAGATGATATGGCAGGGCAGAACGCAGTTTTGGAGCTTGTTGAAGACGGTATAGATATATCAAGAGCAATCACCGCAAAAGGCGAGAGAACATCGAAGGCATGGATAAGCGTAAATAACAAAACAGGGGAGAGATGCCACGTTATCATACCCATGGGTGAGGCTGGATTCATTAACCAGGAACAAGTTGTAAAAAACAAAGATTATTTTGAGAACGCAAGGCTGATACATCTTGAGCTTTTGCAAATGCCGATTGACGGAATGATTGAAGCGGCGAAGATAGCGAAGGCGGCAGGCACGGCAGTCTCTTTCGATTTGGATGTTGCTCCTGCGTATGCATATGAATCGAAATATGCTACACCAAAGTCGCTAAAAGAGCTTATCGCAAACACTACGATACTAAAGGCGTGTAAAAATGCAGCAGTCGATTTTTGCGGACATTGTGATTATGAAACAGCGGCAGAAGAAATGCTTAACATGGGGCCTGATATCGTTATTGTAACGATAGGAGAAAAAGGATGCATTATCGCGTATCGTGCGGATGGGGAGATAAAAAGCATAATATCCCCAGGATTCTCAGGGCTGACTATAGTCGACACAACGGGCGCAGGCGATGCTTTTCAGGGCGGCTTCATATACGGATATCTAAAGGGATACGATTATGCAAAATGCGGCGCAATCGCAAACGCCTGCGGCTATCTTAAATCGACTCGTGTGGGCGCAAGAAACTCTGTGCCGAGGGCCGAAGTAGAGGCATTTATGAAAAAACAAGGATGGATAGAAAGCGAAGGTGGCTTAATTGATATCTTTTGATTATAAGGACAGCGTTGTTATTGTTACGGGAGGCGCAAGCGGTATAGGCAAATCTGCTATTCTGGAGTTTGCAAAAGCCGGCGCTAATGTTGTAATCGCTGATATAAATATGAAAGAGGCGCAAAAGGTTGCGGATGCCGCGAAAAGTCTTGGAGCAGAGGCAATTGCTATAAAGGTAGACGTAACCAAAGAAGCGGATTTGATAGAAATGACTAAGGCCGCCGTTAATGAGTTTGGCAGAATTGATGTGCTTGTTAACAACGCAGGCATTGCAAACAGGTCAAGCATATTTGAGCTGGATGAAGCGAACTGGGATGCGTGCATGGATATTAATTTAAAATCCATGTGGCTGGCAACAAGAAACGTTCTCAAGGTAATGATTGAGCAGGGGAGCGGCAGAGTCGTTAATTTAGGGTCTATTACGGGCAAGGACGGCGGACACCATGTCGGCGTAGATTATGCCGCATCTAAAGCGGGAGTGCATGTTTTGACAAAACGCTGCGCATCCGATGTTGCAGATAAGAATATCACAGTAAACGCCGTTGCTCCGCATGCTGTAAACACGCCCATGGCGGCAGGGCACGGCAAAAAAGGCATTGAGGAGATTATAAAAAAAGTGCCCGTTCATCGGCTGTGCGAGCCGGAAGAGATAGCCGCGCTAATCATGTTTCTTTGCAGCGATGCGGCCGGGTTTATCACAGGTCAGACGATACACATAAACGGCGGTACGATAATGGTAGATTAGTTTCACAACACACATATAAGAAAGGGTTTGAAGAGACGCCTGTTGTCCGGGCGTCTCAACAAATCAAATGTCAAAAGATGGGCTGTACAGCGTTTATAAGAGCGCATATATCCGATCGTTTGAAAGAGCGAAACGAAAATTTTCATAATCAATGAAAGGAGGAGTTAAATTGAGTCTAAATAAAGAAAAATTAGAAGAGATGTTTACAAAGATGTGTCATACGAGAAAATTTGAAGAAAAGATAACGTATTCTATCGCTATGGGGCTGGTTCATGGAACAACGCATCTGTATGTAGGTGAAGAGGCTGTTGCGACAGGTGTTTGTTCTGCGCTGGAGCCGCAGGATTTGATTACATCTACGCACAGAGGGCATGGACACTGTATTTCAAAGGGGATTGACCTCAATAGGATGATGGCCGAGTTTTTTGGCAAAGCAACAGGTTATTGCAAAGGTAAAGGCGGATCAATGCATATTGCCGATATTGATAACGGAAACCTTGGGGCAAACGGTGTAGTCGGCGGCGGTCATGGCGTAGCTGTGGGTGCGGCATTAACGACAAAGAAAAAGAACATTGACAGAATTGTTGTGTGCTTTTTCGGCGACGGAGCATCTAACGAGGGGTCTTTTCACGAAGCCGCGAATTTAGCATCAATATGGAAGCTACCAGTACTTTTTGTATGCGAGAACAACCAATATGGCTTGTCCATGCCGAAAACCAAATCGATGAATATTGACGATATCTCTGTGCGTGCGCAGTCGTATGGTTTTCCCGGCAAAACAATCGACGGCAATGACGTGATTGAGGTTTATGAGGAAACCAAAAAGGCGAGGGGCTATGTGAAAGAAAATGGGCCTATGCTGCTTGTTTGCAACACATATCGTTTCCTCGGGCACTCTAAGAGCGACGCAGGCAAGTATAGAACCAAGGAGGAAATTGACGGGTGGAAAGCAAAGGGGCCGATTTTGCGCATGAGAGCCTATATGCAAAAAAACGGATTTACCTCGGCCGAGCTTGATGCAATAGAAAAACAAACGGCTAGGGACATAGAAGACGCTGTTAAGTATGCGGAGGATAGTCCATATCCTTCAATTGATACTATAACGGATGATGTTTACGCGTAAATAAAGGGGATTTTATATGAGAGAAATAACATATGCAAAAGCGATAAATGAAGCTATGAGCGAAGAGATGAGAAAAAATCCTGATGTGTTCTTGATGGGAGAAGACGTTGGGTTGTATGGCGGAGCATTTGGCGTAAGCGTTGGCATGTTTGCTGAATTCGGCGGCGAAAGAGTGATGGATACGCCTATATCCGAAGCAGCGATTACGGGCGCGGCAGCAGGTGCTGCTGTTACTGGAATGCGCCCGATTCTCGAAATAATGTTTTCGGATTTTACTACAATAGCTATGGATTCGCTTGTAAATCAAGCAGCAAAAATGCGTTATATGTTTGGCGGTAAGGCGAAAGTGCCAATGGTTCTAAGAACACCCGGCGGAAGCGGAACGGGCGCGGCGGCCCAGCACAGCCAAAGCCTTGAAGCGTGGTTTTGCCATGTTCCGGGGCTAAAGGTGTTAGCGCCGTCCACTCCATACGACGCAAAGGGGCTTCTTAAAGCGGCGATAAGAGACGATAATCCCGTCATGTTTTTTTGAACAAAAGCTTCTCTACAGAGTTACAGGCGAAGTTCCGGAGCAGGATTATATAGTACCTATCGGAAAAGCAGACATAAAAAGAACAGGAACGGATTTGTCCATAATAGTATACGGCAGAATGGTTCAAATATGTCTGGAGGTTGCAGAGAACTTCGCAAAAGAGGACATAAGTATAGAAATTGTTGACCCCAGAACGCTGCTTCCTCTTGATAAAGATACGCTGATTGCGTCTGCAAAAAAGACGGGCAGAGTGCTTGTTGTGCACGAGGCATGCCAAACGGGAGGTTACGGCGGAGAGATAGCAGCGGTTATTGGCGACAGCGAAGCGTTTTACTATCTGGATGCGCCGATTAAGCGTCTTGGCGGTCTCGATGTGCCTATACCATATTGCCCGGAGCTTGAGAAACACGTGGTTCCGACAATAGATACGATTACGCAGGCTGTTAGAGCCCTGTTAAGGTAGGGGGAAGAGTATGACGGATATTATTATGCCCAAAGTGGGAATGGTCATGGAAACGGGCAAAATCATAAAATGGCTTGTTCGCGAAGGCGACAAAGTAAACACAGGCGATATGGTACTCGAGATAGAGACGGATAAGGTCAATATGGAGGTCGAGGCTTTTTCGTCAGGCACGGTATTAAAGCTGATTGCGAAAGAAGGCGATGTGATTCCCGTTACCCAAACGATTGGATATATTGGCGAATCGGGAGAGCGAATACCCGAAACCAAAAAGGCGCAAGATTTGGCTGAAAAGAAAACAGCAAACATAAAAGAAGAAAAACCTCTGGCGGCGGCGGTATTGTCACGAAACGAAAAGACACCCGCAACACCGCTGGCGAAAACGCTTTGCAAACAGCGCGGGATAGACATCGCCGATATAATACCCGGCGGGTATCACGGCGAGGTTAAGGCGGCAGACATACCGCAAGCGCAGCAGACTGTAAAAATCACGCCTCTAGCAAGTGAGATGATAAAAGATGTAAAACCGGAAAGCGCAAACAGCAGAGTCCGCATTTACGCCGGTGAAACAGAGGCGATTGTTCAAAACGCAAAGAAGGCGCAGGTTAAACAGGTTCCGCTGATGGACGGAGACGAAAGACAGGCGCTTGGCGGTATGAGGAAAATAATAGCGCGAAGAATGCATGAGAGTCATATAGAAGTGCCGCCTGTAACGATGCATATAAAGGCAAATGTTTCGGGGCTTTTGGCAGTGCGAAAAGAGAAGAATGTGCAAGGCGGAGAGAAGATATCCATAAACGATT
>Ga0255385_10028_pt1 | contig 15263 bp, 11 predicted proteins | sample ANMaggSeSYBR01G3_FD_182103 | JGI IMG/M metagenome (GOLD analysis project Ga0255385, IMG submission 182103) | Sediment cell enrichment communities from methane seep in Santa Monica Basin, California, United Staets - ANME aggregate JGI... | ecosystem: Environmental > Aquatic > Marine > Cold seeps >...
AAACATGCAGCGGCAAAAACAGCATAATGAAGACATCATCAACTATAAAATAAAAGACGAGAAGGTATATTTGATGCTTTTCAACATCTACAAGGGAATGCTTTCAAATAAAAACGAATTTGTTTTTGATTATAATGGTGATTTCCTAGAGGAATTTATTATTCAGTATTATTCGGAAAGCCCGATCCCAAAGGAAATTATCGTTCCAAAGAAGATGAGTGAACCAATTGATTTTTTTCTGGAAACAAGAAAGGGTAAAAAGGTAAAAATTACAAAGCCTCAGAAAGGTGCAAAAAAACAACTTCTTGACTTAGTTGAAAAAAATATCGAGGTAGCGTTCTTTGCTGACACGGATAAAGTTGATGCACTTAAAACAAAACTAAAACTTCAGGAGACGCCCGTAGTTATTGAATGCTTTGATATCTCTCATTTATCGGGAACGTCAACGGTTGGATCCATGGTTCAGTTTAGAAACGGGAAGCCAGATAAGGACAATTATAGAAGATTTAGAATTCGAACTGTTAAAGGAATTGATGATTTTGCAGCTATTGCTGAAGTTGTGAGGAGAAGATATGCCCGACTGAAAAATGAGAGTGATGAGTTTCCAAATCTTGTTATAGTTGATGGTGGAAGGGGGCAACTAAACTTCGCCTTACAAGAACTTGAAATGCTTAACTTAAAAATCCCAATAATTTCTATTGCCAAACAGTTTGAAGAGATTTATATTCCTGGAATGATTCATCCACTGAGGCTTGCAAAAAAAGAAAAAGCTCTAAAATTTATCCAGGAAATACGGGATGAGGCACACCTCTTTGCAATTAAATATAATAGATTACTTCGCAAAAAAGAACTGATAGCATGAATAAATTTAAACTCGTTACGGATTTAAAACCAAAGGGATCACAACCCGAAGCAATAAAAAAACTAGTACAAGGACTTGAAGCGGGTGAACAATATCAGACTCTCCTTGGTGTAACCGGATCTGGCAAAACATTTTCCATGGCCTGTGTGATAGAAAAGGTGCAGAAACCGACGCTTGTGTTTGCTCACAATAAAACACTTGCCGCGCAACTTTATAGTGAATTTAAGGAGTTTTTTCCAGAAAACCGTGTTGAGTACTTCGTTTCTTATTATGACTATTATCAGCCCGAATCATACATTCCTCAGAAAGATCAGTATATTGCAAAGGATGCAGACATAAATCCAAAGATTGAACAGATGAGACTTGCGGCAACCGCATCACTCCTTTCTAGAGAGGATGTGATTGTTGTTGCTTCCGTTTCATGTATTTATAGCGTTGGGAATCCAGATGATTATTCAAAGCTTGGATATGAAGTAAGAAAGGATCAGCAAGTAGCAAGAAATGAAATTCTTGGAAGATTAGTTGATATGCAGTACGAGAGAAATGATTTTGATTTAAAATCAGGAAGGTTCAGGGTAAAGGGAGATACGATTGATCTCATACCGGGATACTATGATAATATCATTCGCATTGAGATGTTTGGTGACAAGATTGAAAAGATAAAAGAAATTGATAAGGTGACCGGCGAAACAACAGAGATTCTTGATTATATCTTTATTTATCCTGCAAAACACTTTGTCATTGCCGAGGAAAAGAAGGAAAGGGCAATAAGGGCGATTAGACAAGAGCTTGAAGAACGGTTACCACAGCTTGAAATGATAGAAGCTCACAGGTTAAAACAAAGAACTCTTTATGATATTGAAATGATTGAAGAAACTGGTTTTTGCAAGGGAATTGAAAATTATTCACGGCATTTTGATGGGAGAAAAAGCGGTAAAAAACCCTTTTGCTTGCTTGATTATTTCCCAAAGGATTTTCTGATGTTTATTGATGAAAGTCATCGTACTATCCCCCAGGTCCATGGGATGCATCATGGTGATTTTTCAAGAAAAAAAACACTTATTGATTATGGGTTTAGACTCCCTAGTGCATATGATAATAGACCCCTTACATTTAATGAATTTAAAGATTATATGGAAAATGTAATCTTTGTTTCTGCGACGCCTGGTGACTATGAACTTGAACTATCTGGCCAGATTGTAGAACAAATAATCAGGCCAACTGGACTTGTTGATCCAAAAGTTGAAGTAAGAAAAATCAAAGGTCAAGTGCCTGATTTAATAAATGAGATTAATAAAACGGTAAAACGAGGAGACAGGGTAATTGTCACTACCCTCACAAAAAGACTTGCCGAGGAACTTAGCGAATATCTGGCAGAAAAAGAAATAAAAACAAGGTATCTCCACTCTGAGATTGATACTCTTGAGAGAACAGAAATTATTAGACAGCTTAGGCTTGGAAAATTTGATGTGATAGTTGGTATCAATTTGTTAAGGGAGGGACTTGATATACCTGAGGTAGGTTTTATTGGCATACTTGATGCAGATAAAGAAGGATTTTTGCGTGATGCAAGAAGTCTTATTCAAATTATTGGAAGAGCAGCAAGGAATGTGAATTCAAAAGTCGTTTTATATGCAGATAAACTCACAGATTCAATTAAAAAGGCACTTGAAGAAACAAACAGAAGAAGAAACATTCAACTTGAGTTTAACAAGAAGCATAATATTACTCCTACTACAATTGTGAAACCCATAAAAGAAAAAGTAGTTGATATCAAAGATACAAAACACATTCCTAAAAAAGACATTCCAAAGATGGTAATCAAGCTAGAACTTGAGATGAGAGAAGCGGCTGATAATCTTGATTTTGAAAAAGCGATATTCATTAGAGAGAAAATGAATGCACTTAAACAAACGATATCTAGGTAGGTTAAATGAATAAAAAGGATAAATGGAGTATACCAATTCTTTTAATGTTTGTAGGTTTGATTGTATTATTGATAGTTTTTTCCGATGCTTTCGTTACAAATACAGAAAATGCAACTAATGAACAATTAGCAGTTGTTACCTTTTTCCCCACTAACTCAACATCTGTTGTTATGACTTGTGAAGTAGCTTCGTCTCATGAAGAACGTTTGATGGGATTGATGTTTAGAGAAGAATTGCCTGTGGCTGAAGGTATGCTTTTTGTATATGACTATCCTCACAATGTTTCCTTTTGGATGAAAAACGTCTTGATACCTTTGGATATCATATTTTTAGATGAGAGCGGAACTGTAATCAATGTAGAAGAAGCTGATGTGGAAATAGATGTACCTGATGAGAACCTTGGGAGTTATTGCAGCGCCGGTCCAGTTCTATGGGTTGTGGAGATAAATCAAGATCTTTGCAAATTATATGGTATAGATGTAGGAACAAATGTTTCGATTGAATATTTGTAGTTGTATAGATCATGTACCAAATATCACTATTTCTTTTATGTTGGAAGATTTTTAATAAATCGTTATGCCCCTTATGCCGTTTACCTGTTTTATTTTTGATATTAATCTATCTGGAATAGGGGATTCTGTTACTACAATAAATCTGGGGTTTTCGGTGAGTTCATAATCCTCGCCTATGGCTTGTCGAATGCTAATTTCTTCGTCAGCAATAATTTTAGAAACTCCTGCAAATATGCCTGGGAGATGAGGATTTTCTGGTATTATTTCTATAACTCCCCATCCGGCCTTACTTGCCGTATTTTTTAGATTTGGAGTTGGTTCTATTGAGGAGAAAAATTCTTTCAGTTTAGGTTCTTTTTTAATTTTTTTAATTGTGTCAGTAACTGCTCTATAATCAACAGATATTGCCCTTGCCAGTTTGGAGTTTGATTGTTCTATTGGTCCGCAATATATTTTATCCCCTTTGATTTTTAACCCGTATTTTAGTAGGAGATATGCGATTTTTTTCTGTACATAGTACCCCTTCTTAATCAGATATTTTATCATACCATCCTCCGAAGTAAATACTCTGAAATCAGACTCGTTATGAAATTTCTGATATTCAACCTTCATATCAGATGGTGTTGCATGCTCATTATACACCCAGTTATCAGCGATATTATAATGTAGAGACGTCCCATAAACCACCTCAATTTGAGCAATATTCGATATTGTTGCATACTTCCCATCAACAAAAAGATCATTCACATGAATGCCATTCTTCTTCAACTGTTTCATATGAGGAAGAAGTGTTTTCCCCTCATCCTCATTGATATCAATGACATCGCCAACTAATGGGACAATACCTGTTTCAGGATCATATGATTCAGTTGTTGCAACCTTATACCCTGTGACCTTGTAATGACCATTATAACCAGCATCCTTATCTGAACTTACAGATTTAACAGGAAACGCATCACTCCCACAACAATCACCAAGATCAACACCCAGTTTCTCAGCAGCCATTCTCAATGCAATAAAGATCGCTTGATCAATCTGTTTAACACCATCAACACCAAACCGGTTTTTCAAATTCAACCGAATTGTCTCACCACAAGGAATCTCAAATGAACCATCCATGTTCTTATCATAACCTAACAGCTCAGCATCAAATGGATGGGTTTTCAGATAATTCACGGTTTTATTTGGTGTCAAACCCTTCACCTTCATAAAAACCAGTGTCCGCCCCATAGAACCAAGATATTTGATACTTGCTTGACGTTTATAAAACGGTTTCATTGCATCTTCCAAAACCGTTACATCCAAGAAACTCAGAAACAACGTAAGTTTCATCGGGTTATCAGTATCAGGGTTGTAAAAATCTGTTCGGCTGCCACCATATTTCTCCAATTCCCATTCATTAAATCGCCTTTCTAAAAACGCTGCACCTGCCTCATCTCTTTTTTTCCAATAGTTTTTTATGTGTGCATCTACATCCAAATCCCACATGATTTTGTTCTCCTCCCTCAGATTTATTTCTGAGGGGGTAGAATAAAAATCCCCCTACTTTATGAATTTAACGTAAATCATTTAAAAGATGAGTGCTCATTTGGAAATTCCATAACATCAGCAATAAATTATGTTGATTTCATTATATATTCACATTCCCCACTTCATCCTTTTCCAAAATCGAAGCCACCATAACTCTTTTGTACGTACGTCATATGTCCAGAAGAAAAGCTACACTGCGTTTAAACAGTGATGTTGTGGAACGTGCTAAAAATGCCAGTATGAATCTAAGCTATTTTCTCGAAGTAAAACTAATAGAATATCCAGCTCTTTTAAATGTAACGCCGAGGAGGAGATTTGAAATCGTATTTACCAGTAAAAAAATCCTGCTTTCTCTTATAGGTTTTTGAAAAATATATATTGGCCTTCTTTTTTGAATCATGTTTATAGCAGGTTGCCACCTATCCTTGCCAATTATTCATGAACAGATGAGGGTTTAAAAGAAGGTTTTTCAGATCATTAGAAATAAAATCAGATTTGATTTAACCGATTTTACCAATGGGGGTGGTATTAATATTGTTACCATTCTTGTTCAAAATAATCAAGTCTCATTCTACTCCAGTCATCATAATCTTTGATTATGCGTGAACCATCGGAATAATCTACGGTATAATACATGTATCCATAGTTCATACAGCTTTTATAAGGTCGATTAAGCCACCATCCAAGTTGCCATGGGTACATACTATTCTGATTATGCCCAGGTATAGGCCAGAATCCTAGGGTATGACCTGTTTCATGCATATATGCACTAGCATAAACAGTGTCTCTATCTAGTGATGGTTCATTTGCCTTTTTCTCATGACCCTTACTTGATATTTGAAAAGCATTAGGGCGGAACATATAACCAGCTGCGCTTTCTGAACTATAAACAACTACACCATAATGAAAGACCCCACGTCGCCAATTGTCGTTGTCACCATGGAGGAAATAATTCCGATATATATCATTAAACCCTCGATGATCAACCTTATTATTGAATGGTATCACATCTGAACCTGATTCATCCCAGCTACCATCATCAAGATGATAAACTACATTTTGTCTATTATAGGCTGTGTAAAGCAACTCTTTTGCCCCCTCAGGCAACAGACTTTTTTCTCCTTCGGGACTTTCCTCCATCTGGTCAAGTTCAACAAAAAGATCCTCTCTGAACGGATCTGAAAACTGTTCTGAAGTTAAGTACTCCTCAAGATTATTAATACTATCCTTTTCAGGGTCAATATTTTCATGATCCTCCCATGCAAATGGATCATAATTCCACTTCCATTCCCATGCAACATGGATACCATCCCCATCAGGGTCACCAGAATTTTCCGCCTCTGGATCCGTACCATACGTATTTACCTCAGTCCAATACGGTATACCATCGTCATCAAAATCATTTTGATAGATATCAAACCAGAGTTCGCAGTCCCGCTCACGTTTATATATGCTACCATCATCGCAACCATTTAATCGTCCATAACCACTTGGATCTTCTAGGTGATCGTCTCCTGTCCAGTGTCCAGTTTTGATACTGTAAGTTAGTTTAGCATCATCATTTTCACCTCCAATATCACAGAGAACATCTCCATCACTATTCCAGTCCCATAACTGAATTTCTACTGTTACAAATTCTTCGTCATCAGGAACATCTAAGGTTGCTGAAAATTGCAGGTCATAGATATACTTTGTATCATGCCAAATATCACTTTTGAACTCCTGGTCGTTTATTATTATTTCAATATAGAAATCAGGATCACTATTTAGATCAATATATTCTTCACTATGTACTTGTTGATCATACTTGTCAAATGCCCGTATCTTCTGGATTTCAACAGTTACTTCAACATCTACTAAAGGATCAAGATCAGAAAGATAACTTGTTTGTTTTTTTGTTTTCACTTCAATGCCTGTTGCACTAGAGGCAATAAAAAAACTTACAAGAATTATACATATTATAGATTTAACATTCGTCTTCATATAATTTCCCCGTAATTTAATAATAAAAATAAGTTATATAAATATGTTGTTTAACTGTTGTTACCCCATCACCTTTTCCAAAACCGAAATCCCCAAATACTTTCTGTACGTACGTCATACGTCCCATGTCCAGAAGAAAAGTAACATTACGTTTAAACAGCAATGTCGTGGAACGCGCTAAAAATGCTGGTATGAATCTAAGCTATTTTCTTGAAGTAAAACTAGTAGAATATCTAGCTTTTTTGTGTGTAACGCCGAGAAGGAGATTCGAACTCCTGAGAGGCAATGCCTCACGAGATTTCCAGTCTCGGAGTGATAACACCCATATGTAAGATTCGTCGACAGACCGAAATATATCGAACCTTTTTATAAAGAACTTCAAAAATTTAGATAACATGCGCATCTTCTTCAGCAACCAGGGAATGATATGGAAGATTCAAAATATTCAGGTTTCTGTATTAGATTTTCATCCTACAAAAAATTTATTAACGAACATACATACTTCTATTATAATAAATAGGTATAATCCCTATTCCATAATATATAATATAAAACTAAATGGATGCGTAATGAATGAATAAACATTTGCTATATAATTATTTAATGGCGTTAGGTATGATGGTTTTGCTATTTGTTTTAAGTGCTACACATTCTGTTGAAAATCCATTAATAGATAGTAGTAACCCAGTCGACAATTCAGATAGAAATGTTTTGTGTTTAACATATGCGAATAACAGTGCTTTAATTAAGGATGACAATAATGATTCAAATCCTTGTGATACTGCTTTTGTGTATGGTGATTCCCCTCAACATCGCAAAAAATCCATTAATAAAAATTCAAAATCGATAAATCTTAATGAATATTCATTGTTAGAACAATTTTTTCTTTCATACCACTCTTCTCATCTGATTTACGGTACAGCAACATATGAAGATGGTATCTCTCCCACGGGTGTCCAAGTATATGTTGTAAGTTCTTTAGGTATCTTAAGCGGTTTTGTTTACAGTGGCAACTGGCAGGTTGATTGTGGTGATCCTGGCCCAAACTGGCCCAAGGGGACCGCATTTTCATTATATATCATAGGTTGCTGTATTCACCGTGGATGGTTTGGTAGCGCATCAGCTGTCGTCAGCGGTGATTCTAATAATATGGGAAATATCGTTTTATATCCAAATAGCAACCCAAATCCCCCTAATGTTCCTGCGGGTCCAATATCCAGACAAATCGGTGTTTCTGGTATATATAACACAAATGCTACTGATCCTAATGATATTAATGAAGTGAAATATAGGTTTGATTGGGATGCTGAGGGATCTCACGAATATAGTAATTTCACCGAATTTGTAGATAATGGAATGCCCGCAAACAAATCCCATAACTGGAATACGCCTGGTACATATGTGGTAAAAGCCCAAGCACGGGATGAATATGGAGCAGAAAGTGAATGGTCAGATGGTTTGACTGTAATTGTTTTTGAACATAATAATCCACCTGAGACGCCCACAATCGACGGTCCAATATCCGGTAAAAAGGGAAATGAATACTCATATACTATTACAACTTCTGATCAAGATAATAATGAGATAAATTATATTATAGACTGGGGAGATGGTAATGATAGTGATTGGCTTGGTCCTTATGATTCAGGTGCAACAGTTACTGCATCACACATCTGGAATGAAAGAGGAACATATGAAATTAGAGTAAAGGCAAAAGATGTATATGATGAAGAAAGTGGGTGGTCAGAAACGCATACTGTGCACATAACTGCACCAGAAATAAAAATAGATGGAATTTATGGTGGTTTGTTAAAGGTACATGCCGATATCTCAAATGTTGGTGATGATATTTTCGCTGATGCAGATTGGAATATTTTATTAAGTGGTGGACGAGTAATCTCTGGAGAAAATACCTCAGGTGCAATTAAAAATATGGCCCCAGGAAATCGGATTACAGTGACTTCAGATTTAATATTTGGAATATCAATGAATACTGTTGTTATGGTAAATGTAAACATTCAAGGTGGAAACGCAGATAGAATGGAAACAGAAGCGACAATATTCTTCTTTTTTATTCTTATTTAGACTTAAATTTAAGATCCAATGACTTGGTTTTGAAAGATTATTTATCCCATTTTGTCTTATCCAAGATATACATATATTGTCTGTAGTATTTGCTCCAATATTGGAAACCGCTCAATTAGTCTTTCCAAGAATAGCAAGAATGGGTTGATTGTTTTGTTTTTTGGCATACTGACTTCAAGTGTTCCCCAATCGCTTTCAGCCTGATAATAATCCCATGCTTTTACTTTGACGACATATGTCCCTTTTTCAGCCCATATGTGATTCACGATGATTTCCTCACCAGAGTAACATGGGCCAATATACATTGTGTCAGTGCCATCACTCCAGTTAATGTAATAGTAGACATCATCGTCCTCAGGATCTGTTGAAAATATTGTGTACGAGTACTCTGTTTTCGGCTTCCCATTTATGGTACCTGTTACTGTTGGTATATCTGGTGGTTGATTAGATATGGTAGGAAATCCAGCAGCCTTCCACGCATTAATGCCACCAAGTATGTTATAGATTGTTCCGATAAACCCGCCATCAACAAGCATATTAGCAGCTGTTACACTCCTACTACCTGAACGACAATAGATTATGATTTCTTTTCCCTCGTAGAATGACATGAATTCTTGTAAAATCGTTTCATTATCCCATTCGCAGACACAATGGTGTCTTGGGTTTTCAGGTACAGGTGTATCAATGTGTTCATTTGCCCATTCGGGATCGGTTCTTACATCAATAGGAATTTGTACTCCATTTGATGTATCATTTAATAGTGCCCATGCATCTTCAATTGTTATATCTATGTACCCATCTGAATTTAAAGATATTCCAATGGGCATATCAACTATTTGCTTATTTTTTTTTGTTAGTGCACTTGCAGATGAAATAAATATTAGTCCTAAAAATAAAACTGTGATGCCAATAGCTAACCATTTCTGACAAGGATTATTTTGCATTTCTATAGTCTCCCTACATTATTAATTTATATCGATTTATATTAATAATTGTTAACTTATAAATCTTTTGGTAACTCAAGTTTGAAAATGTTATCCGCTCCTGCAAATGATGTTAAAAATAGAGGATGATGTGATCCCAGAAGTTGTCGTAGTAGTGGAAACATATATGGATGGTTCTCCAGGAAGTTGAAGAATGGTGTGTTGAGATATGGTTTGTTTTTTGGCATTGTAACAGCTAGTAGGTCTGATCGTCCACTCCAAAAAATTTTTAAAACACAAACTAGGTCCTCATCTAAAGTATTCAATGAGCTGTCTTTAGCTACTGTCGCGATTATATATACTCCAGTGCTACCATTCCAGCTCCATTCATATGGTGAAGTATAATCTTTATATGTTTCAGTTGCATTAGTTAGAACATCTTCAGTATTGAATTCTACATAGTTGACTCCATCGCCTGTGACGCTAGCTGTTATGGTTATACTTCCAAATACTACTGAAAATGGAATCAACTGCCCTGGTATTATAGTCGGCAAATCAATAATTTTTGTATCCATAAAATACAAACCATCTCTCGGACACGTTATCGTCACATTCACTCTGCCATCCGAGATAAGAACAGTTAACTCTTCTGACCATTCACTCTCTTTACCCCAGGAATCCTTAGCTTTCACTCTAATTACATATTCTCCATTTGACCACCAAACATGGGATGCATACACAGTTTCGCTAGAGTTATATGGCCCCAACCAACCACTATCTGTTCCGTCTCCCCAGTTCCATTTGTAATACACCTGGTCACCATTAGGATCTGTTGTACTTGTTGTGTAGGTATATTCCACTCCTGCTATTCCAGATGTCGGGCCAGATGGTTTATTTGGTTTATTCGGCGCTCCTGGTATGGTATATGTTGTGGATTTTAACTCTAATTCGATAGAATCAAAATTAGAAGTACTTCCAATTAATTTAACTACGTTGGCTACCATAGGAGCATAATAAATCTCAGTTGAGCCGTTACAGGATAATATTTTAAAAGTGTCGTAGGTCCCAGCTTCCACAGTCAAGTTCTCTTTACTTATACATTGAGCGGTATCTCTCCCAACAGAAGTATTAAATTCAAGTGATCTCTCAATTATTCCAGCTATAGAAATATTACCCTGAATCAGCACATCAGAAAACATAACGGTCCACTGTTTTCCAACACTTATTGGAAAATTTAAATGGGCATAAGCCGGGTCGAAAGTTACGGCAATCTCGACAGTAAGTGGAATTAGAACCGGTACTAAAGGTAATTTTATAAAACCATCCATCAAAGCATGAAGTTCTTTTATTCCAAGATTAGTTTTTTCTACAAATGAATATCCATCTATGGTAGTACTTTTTAAATCCCCAGAAATACTAATCGGAGGATCATCCTGTTCTATCGACAATTCTCCGATAACATCACCATTAAATTCGATTCTATATGAATCACTCATATTGACAGCAACAGCAAAGTCTATATCTTTTAAATCTCCTTGAAAGGAAAACTGTGGATAAACACAATCAAGTTTAATATCATATGTCCAGCTATCACCCACATCCCATATAGAAAGATCTGTCTCACCGGCAAATGAAGCGGTATTTAATCGATTTGCCAATCGTTTAAAATTATTACTGTCAGCAATAGTTGAAAAATTGAATAGTAATAGAATACAAACCAACATACCAACTAATTTATTGTTCAATTTCTTTATCTCCCATGTTCTGTTCCCCCCATCTAAAAAACAGAAATTTAATAATCTAATATTTAGAATCGACTATAATAATATAAGTTTTCCGGTTAGATATAAATGGAACAGATGTTGCAACTAATTCACCTTCGTCACCTCTTCCTCTTTTCCAAAACCGAAATCCCCAAATACTTTTTGTACACACTATCGCGACTCTTAATTAAAAAATTAAAAAGAAAGATTTGAGGTTTTTGTGGACTACAGTCTCATCAATTGCCGTAGCAGTGGGAACAGATGTGGATGATTCTCAAGGAATCTTAAGAATGACATGTTGATTGCTTTGTTTTTTGGCATACTTACTTCTAGTGTTGCCCAGTCGCTTTCTGCACCATGTACATCCTTTGCCTTAGCCTTAATAATGTAATTTCCTTGTGAACTCCAAGTATGTTTTAATGTTACCTCTTCATTAGATTCTCCAGAAGCTATATCAGTATCACCATCACCCCAATCGATCAAATATGTAATATCATCTCCATCTGGATCGGTTGAATTGAGTGTATAGTTGTATGACGTCTTTATCATTCCACTGGTTGGACCAGTAATAATTGGTATGCTTGGAGGTTGATTTTCACCTGAAGTAATCGTTACAGCAAGAGGAGATGAAAAACCGCTTAATGCGTTATGTTCATCCTTAGCTTTCACTTTAACATTATATGTTCCAGTTGAAGTCCATGCGTGAGAACGCGAATCTACGTTTCCGCTATTCATCAAATTGCTATATTCATCAACAATACCATCGCCATCCCAATCCCAACCGTATCGAATATCGTCTCCATCTGGATCAGTTGCAGAGGTTGAATAGGAATATGATACGCCAACGACTCCTGAGGTAGTTCCTGATGGTTTGCTCGGTGTATTAGGCGGATTGTTTTCTTCTTCTGCACCATAGGTTTGGAACCAAAAATCACAACGCACTATCCCCTCCTGAAGATAATTCCATCCACTAATACTTTCATACCACGCATCACCGCCAGCATAAGGATCAGGGTATCCATACCACCACCAAACTTTGGATGAATCACTTGAATCAGAGACACCCCTAAGAATGATATAATACTTAGTTCCAGGGGTAACACTTATATCTGGAAAATCAAACTCACAACTATTAGTACCAATTACTAATGTGTCTCGATGTATATATGCTGTTGTTAAAGCTGAACCCAGATATGAAGACTTTATATCAACATAATAATAGTAAAACTCAGGAGTTCCAGTTGATTTCAAACGAAGAATTACTTTGGTTAATACCGGAAGTGTTGGTGTAAAAGATTGAGCAAGTTCTTTATCGCTTGGCCCAATCGTATAGACCTTATCAGATTGCGTAGATTGTTGATCCAATTCATCTAAAATAACGTTAGTAGTATTTTGATTTTCAGTTATTCCAAATGCCGGTAAAGCAGTTGCAATCAGCAGCATCGTTACTAATATTCCTAATATTTTTGTTTTCATTTTTTACCCCCTTTCTTAAATTATTATAATGCCTTTATATATTATAAATGTTGCTTAATAAATTAATGCAACATTTGTTACACACCACGAAAGATTTAATTGTAACATTTGTAACACTAAAGTGGGAAAATTTATATGCATACAAAATATATTACCTACGGCAACAAACGGGAGGAGGAAAAACTGTTCATATTTTTACCCCCCCTTTTCCTTTTTCAAATTGCAACAGTTGCATCCTTGCATAAATACCAATTTCATCTCTAAAACCCATCTTTCCTTTCCAAAACCGAAATCCCCAAATACTTTTTGTACGTACGTCATACGTCCCATGTCCAGAAGAAAAGTAACATTACGTTTAAACAGCGATGTCGTGGAACGTGCTAAAAATGCTGGTATGAATCTAAGCTATTTCCTCGAAGTAAAACTAGTAGAATATCTAGCTCTTTTGAATGGTACGCCGAGGAGGAGATTTGAACTCCTGAGAGGCAATGCCTCACGAGATTTCCAGTCTCGCGCCGTTCCAGGCTGGGCCACCTCGGCAAAAAGCAAATACAGGGAATAAGCCTTTCCTTTAAGACTTTTTCCAGATGGAAGGATACGTTCCCTTATTCATCAAAACCCTTTCAATATTGGCACACATTCCAGTATCTTTTTGAATTATATCTTCTGTAGATAGCAAAGCATTCACTAATGCAACACCTTCTCCCTTCAAAGTTAAAACAGCAACCATGTCTCCTTTCTTAATGTCTGTATCAATCTCCACTACTCCAGGTATTGCCAGACTTGCCCCATGACAAAGCGCATCTGCGGCGGAATCACGGATAACAATCTTTGGAAGATGATCCAATAAACGTTCCATTGGAAGAATCTTTGAACGAAACTCTTTCTCATCCTCCTCTTCTTTCCAAAAAACATAGGCGTCCTTTACATCATGTAGTATTACCGAATCCTCTTCTCTCAGATTTCCAACCCTGGTACGTCTAAGCTCTGCAAGATTGGCACCACATCTTAGCTTTCTACCGATATCCACACATAATGTTCTCACGTAGGTACCTGCTTCACAACCAACGCGAAACAACACTTCCCTATCTTTAATTTGAATGACTTCCAGATAGTAGATACGCCGTTTCCTTCTCACTCTTTTAACTGCAGATCTGACTGGAGGAATTTGGGATATGTCTCCAACAAAGCTATTACAAACATCTAAGATTTTGCTTTTGTCTGCATTTTTATGAAGTTTCATCACCCCAATATATTCCTTGCCTGCAGATAGAAGAACCTGCAGAGCCCGTGTGGCATCACCAACGGCGATAGGCAAAATTCCCGTTGCATTGGGATCCAGCGTACCGCCATGACCAACCTTGTCGACTTCAAGTATCTCTTTCAACCAAGCATCAACCTGATGAGAAGTTGGGCCGCTAGGTTTATCGAGGTTGATCATACTGCAACTAAGTAATTCTTTTACACTGCGTTCATTTGGTGATTTTCCATAATTTGGATTAGTCTTAGCCTGGACTCTTATAAGGCGTTTACGTTTCTTATCAGAAGGTAAAACATGCTTTTTATCTGCCATTTCAATTCAACAGAATAAAAACCACATATAAAAAGTATTTATCTCTTGATTTTTTGAGCGATAAGGTCTAATATCTCATCAGGTGTCTTATCTGCGGAATCAATAACCAGGTCATATATGGAAGTATCTTTAAGATCAATGTTGTAATAATTTTTATAACGCAAAGCCTCGCTTTTCTCCCTATTTAACATCTCTTGTTTTCTTTTCTCTACATCACCGCTCTCACGGTTTACAATGCGCCTAGCTCTTGTTTCTATATCTGCATCCAATATCACTTTCAGGGCAGGTATATTATTTCGATATGCAATCCATCCAGCAATTCTTCCCTCAACAATGACATTTCCATCCCGCAGGATTTCTAGCTGATAATCATCCAGTTCTTTATCAACCTCTTTGCGCGTCTCACAATAACTGCCAAATTCTTCTAGAGACATGTTATATTTCTTTGCAGTCTTTCTAAAAATATCTCCAGAATAAACATATTTCAATCCAATTTTTTCACTCAAAAGCCTCCCGACAGTACTTTTGCCGCTGCCTGGAGTTCCACTTATTGTGATTGCTACCATGAATCCAATTATTTCAAAGAAGGCATTATTTTTCCTTTAGTCTCCTTCCACCAGTCTGACCA
>Ga0255385_10029_pt1 | contig 15260 bp, 10 predicted proteins | sample ANMaggSeSYBR01G3_FD_182103 | JGI IMG/M metagenome (GOLD analysis project Ga0255385, IMG submission 182103) | Sediment cell enrichment communities from methane seep in Santa Monica Basin, California, United Staets - ANME aggregate JGI... | ecosystem: Environmental > Aquatic > Marine > Cold seeps >...
TTCCCTGGACATCTCCTCGGCGGGAATTAACCTGTCCAATTATATCACCCAGAAACTGTTCGGGAATAACAACTTCCACTTTCATGATCGGTTCCTGCAAGACGGGGGATCCTTTTTGAATACCCTGGCGGAAAGCCATCGAGCCGGCCATTTTGAACGCCAGATCACTGGAATCCACATCGTGGGATGATCCATCTATGAGGGTAACTTTCACATCTGTCACCGGATATCCAGCTAATACTCCAGATTCCGCGGCAGCCCGAACACCCTTTTCAACGGCAGAGATATATTCCCTGGGAATAACTCCACCTCTAATCTCTTCCTCAAATACAATACCACTTCCATCATCACCGGGCTCTAAATTCAGCACAACATGCCCGTATTGACCGTGTCCGCCAGTTTGCTTCACATGACGGTAATTCACTTTATCTACTGAACGGGTTATGGACTCTTTATAAGCTACACGCGGCCGACCGACTCTAGCCTGAACCTTAAATTCACGCAGCATTCGGTCTACCAATACTTCCAAATGTAATTCACCCATACCGGAAATCAAGGTTTGCCCAGTATCTCCATCAACACGAACCTGGAAAGTTGGATCTTCCTCAGATAGTTTTTTCAGGGCAGTTGCTAATTTGTCCTGATCGGCAGTTGTTTTGGGTTCAATCGCGACCATAATTACCGGATCTGGGAAAGATATGGTCTCCAGAAGAACTGGAGATCCAATCTCACATAGCGTATCCCCGGTGAAACTGTTCTTTAATCCCAGCACCGCCGCGATATCACCCGCACCGGCTTTTTCAATATCCTCTCGCCGATCAGCATACATTCTAATTAATCGACCAATTCGTTCGCGTTTCTGTTTACCTGGATTTAATACCGTAGTACCCTGTTCAATCATTCCAGAGTAAATCCGGATATACGCCAACCTGCCCACATAAGGATCTGTAACGATCTTAAACACCAATCCGCTGAGCGGTTCGTCATCATCTGGTTTTCTAGTTAGCGTTTCATTAGTTTTAGGGTCAATGCCTTCCACCGGTGGGATATCTAGCGGGGATGGCAAATAATCAATGACCGCGTCCAATAATGGCTGTACACCTGTGCTAATAAGTGAACTACCGCAGAGAACCGGAGTAATTTGATTATTGATTACCGCTGCCCGAAGGGCTATCTTTAATTCATCCTCTCCAATCTCGGTTTCTTCCAAAAATTTCACAGTCAATTCTTCATCCGTTTCAGCTATTGCTTCAATCAGTTGGTTCCGGGAAGAATCTACTTGCTCTTTCAATTCAGCTGGTATGTCAATCTCTACTGGTGCGCTTCCAGATTGGTCTTCCCAGATAAATGCCTTTTGGGAAATCAAGTCAATCACACCGCGGAACTGATCCTCCACTCCGATCGGGACCTGAATTGTTACTACGTTTGCACCCAGCCTGTCGCGGATCATATCTGTTGTGCGTTCATAAGCTGCGCCTACCCGGTCCATTTTGTTGACAAAACAAATCCTGGGAACCCGATAAAGATCTGCCTGGCGCCAGACAGTTTCACTCTGGGGCTCAACGCCCTGAACTGCATCAAAAACAACAACCCCTCCGTCTAATACTCGAAGGGATCGCTGAACTTCTGCCGTAAAATCAATATGGCCTGGGGTATCAATAACATTAATTAGATGACGCTTCCAAACAGCAGATACTGCAGCAGAAACGATCGTGATACCCCGTTCACGTTCCTGCTCCATCCAATCGGTAACAGTTGTCCCATCATCGACGGAACCAATTTTGTGCGTTTTTCCTGTGTAATACAGAATCCGCTCAGTCGTGGTTGTTTTTCCCGCATCGATGTGGGCGATGATACCAATATTTCGAAATTGCTCTAAAGCGTATTTTCTTGCCATACAAACCTAAATCAAATACCTTGGGTTATCTAAACCCTGAAATGTGAAAATGCCCGGTTAGCTTTTGCCATCCGGTGGGCTTCTTCCCTCTTACGAATTGCAAGGCCCTCATTATTGTATGCGCTCAGAAGTTCATCGGCCAAGCATTCATCAAAAGGCTGACCTTTCCGGGATCGGGCGGCTTCCAGAAGCCATCGAGTCGCTAATGCAAATTGGCGGTGAGTCGGTACTTCCATCGGAATCTGGTATGTAGCACCACCGATCCGCCGGGGGCGAACTTCCATACGGGGAGAAGCGTTCTGAATGGCCTGTTCAAATAATTCAACCGGGTCTTTTCCAGTCTTCTCAGCCATAATTTCCAACGCATCATACACCAGACTCGCCGCTACACGCTTTTTGCCTTTTTTCAGGACATGATTAATGAACGTCTGTATCTTTACATTGTTGTAGCGTACATCCGGCTCAATCTTTCTCCTGTCAGCTTTTCTCCGTCTCATCAGTTATCTCCATCGATCTAATGATCAACTTATAGTTCGAAAAATCCAGTCTTAAGACTGTTTTGTTCCGTATTTTGAACGTGACTGTTTGCGGTCATCGACACCAGTGGAATCCAAAACACCGCGGACAATATGGTAACGGACGCCAGGGAGATCCTTCACACGTCCACCGCGGATCAGGACTACAGAGTGCTCCTGAAGACCATGGCCTTCACCTGGAATATAGGCTGTAACCTCAATGCCGTTTGTCAGCCGAACACGGGCAATTTTCCGTAGAGCTGAATTCGGTTTCTTAGGGGTCATTGTTCGCACTATTGTGCACACACCCCGTTTTTGAGGAGCACCTTTATCCTGGCGAATTCTTCGCTGCTTCATTGTGTTAAATGTATAACGAAGTGCAGGAGCTTTGCTCTTGGTTTTCTTATCTGTGCGTCCTTTACGGACTAATTGATTAATTGTTGGCACATTTTCCTCCGTACCTAATCCAAATCACTCTTCAAATTTTAAGGCCATCGATTTTGCTTGATGGCCTTGGATCGCTCGTAAACCGTTATTCAATCAATCGTTACTGCCCATCTATATTATTTTGGGCAACGACTAAGAATTTTAGCACGCCCCTTTCCGAGCGTCAAGCCAGTCTATCCATCAATATATTTTACTTCGTACTGAAAATCGCTTATTAGCGGTTTCCCAGCCCCAGCAATCCTGTACTCATGCGCGGAATTTGCGCCCGGCTGTCTTCCTTCCCAAAACTAATTATTTCTCCATCATCTGTGACCGCTTCAATTAACAGTCCGAGACTTTGCATTTCCTTCACTAAAACCCTGAATGAAGCCGGGATACCCACATCTTCGATAGGCTCCCCTTTTACGATTGCCTCATAGGCCTGAACACGGCCGACAACATCGTCTGATTTAATAGTTAGCATTTCCTGCAGCGTATGAGCCGCACCATAAGCTTCTAAAGCCCAAACTTCCATTTCTCCGAAGCGTTGACCACCGAATTGTGCTTTACCACCCAAAGGCTGTTGTGACACCAGACTGTAAGGACCAGTGGACCGGGCATGGACCTTGTCCTCTACCAGGTGATGTAATTTAAGGATATTCATTACACCTACTGTAACTGGATTGTGATAAGGTTTTCCGGTTTTTCCATCAAAGACTGTTTGCTTTCCAAACAGCGGCAAGGGAACCCCTGTCGTGGCCACCAGTTTATTTGCATGTTTTCTTAGGCCTTCCAGATCTAATTTGTCAATTTTTTTCGATTCAGTCCCAGAAACGTGTTTTATCCACAATCTCAGGCAAGCCTCTACTGCCCGTTCATCCTGGGCATCGCGCTCATGGTAAGGAATATCCTTATCTTCAAAGAAAAGAATTTGGTCAGGGTCATACCCTTTATCTTGAAGCCATTCCTGCAGAACTGACCGTCTTGCATAGATCTCATCTGATACTAGTTTATAGATATCGTAACCGCGATCGCCGAGCCAGTTTTCCAGGAAGAGGCGTCGTGCCTCATCATTATCCAGGATATCATTTGGTTCATAATCAAACCCGTCCAACCACTCCCAAGCTTTTTGCTCAGCTTCTGTCCAAGCCTGTTCAACCATCCAGGTTCGTGCCAGTTCAGCTTCAATTTCGCTTTCCCGCGCGCCATCAAATACAGGGGTGATTGCCCGGAATCCTAATTTCATTGAAGCCCATCCCAGATGGGCTTCCAAAACCTGGCCAACATTCATCCTGCCAGGAACACCGGTTGGGCTCAAGAGCATATCTAATGGCGTACCATCCTCAAGGTAAGGCATATCCTCAACCGGAACAACAGTTGAGACAACACCTTTATTTCCATGACGGCCAGCAATTTTATCACCTGCTGTAATGCGTCGTTTCTGGGCGACAAAAACACGTACCATTTTTTCGACACCGGCAGATAGATCAGCATTATCTTCCCGGGTGAATACATTTACCTCAATAACTTTACCGCGCTCTCCATGCGGCATGCGAAGCGATGTGTCTTTTACATCTCGTGATTTTTCACCGAAAATCGCCCGCAGCAGTCGCTCTTCTGGAGATAATTCTTTTTCGCCTTTTGGTGAGATCTTACCAACCAGGATATCATTGGGACCAACTTCCGCACCGATGCGAACCACGCCTGTTTCATCCAGATCCTTCAGAGCTTCTTCGCCAACATTAGGTATATCCCGGGTAATTTCTTCCGGACCCAGTCGGGTGTCCCTGGATTCAACTTCATGCTCTTCAATATGAACGGAGGTATAAATATCACCCTGGGGGAGGTGTTCAGAAATCACAACTGAATCCTCAAAGTTTGCCCCTTCCCAGGACAGAAAAGCAACGGTGATATTTTGGCCTAAGGCCAGTTTCCCATCAACTGTCGAAGAGGAATCAGCAATGACATCACCTTTCTTCACCAACTGGCTTTTACGCACGATCGGCCGCTGGTCAATACAGGTGCTCTGGTTTGAGCGCTCGTATTTCCAGAGTTTGTATTCCTTGTTTTCCTTACTTGAATTCCGGATAATTACCTTGTCCCCTACCACGGAAATAACTTCCCCATCTTCAGCTGCGAGAAGCACCTGTCCGGAATCCATTGCGGCTGGCTTTTCCATACCGGTTGATACGCGGGGAATTTCAGGGCGTAACAGCGGCACACCTTGTGCCTGCATGTTGGAGCCCATCAAGGCTCGGTTAGCATCGTCATGGGATAAGAAAGGAATCAATGCAGCACTGATGCCAACAATCTGGTTCGGCGCTACATCAATATATTCAATATCAGTTGGCTTTACAAACAAAAAGTCAGAGTGATGCCGGGCAGATACCCGTTCTTTAACGAATTCAAAGTGGTCATTTATTTCAGCATTGGCTTGAGCGATGACAAATCTGTCCTCTGCGTCTGCTGCCAGATACTCAACCTCTTCTGATATGAATGGAATAACCAACACATGCTCAATTTTTGCTTTCGCCATAGCGGAAGCCATCTTCTTCGTAACTCGTTCACCAGCGGCTGCTATGACCTTCTTGGAGGTGGGGTGAATAACATCCTCTCTGAGCTGGGCGTCAACAATCTCTGGGTCCTTTGGAGATACAGCCTGGCGGACCTTACGGTAAGGCGTTTCAATAAAACCGTAATCATTAACCTGTGCGTAAGAAGCAAACCTGCCGATTAACCCAATGTTCGGACCTTCGGGTGTTTCAATCGGACAGATGCGGCCATAGTGGGATTGATGCACATCGCGCACATCAAACCCTGCCCGTTGGCGATGAAGGCCACCTGGGCCCAGGGCTGATAATGTCCGTTTATGGCGTAATTCTGAGAGCGGATTCGTTTGGTCCATAAACTGTGACAGCTGGCTGGAACCAAAAAACTCACGCAATGACGCAACTACAGGACGAATATTCACCAGAGTAACCGGTGACATTTTTTTCTTCCCGCGGATGGACATCCGTTCGCGGATCACACGCTCCATCCGACGAATACCCACTCTTAATTTATTTTGAATTAGCTCATCAACTGTTTTAATTCGGCGATTGCCCAGATGATCAATATCATCAGGATCCACCATATTGTTGTTGATCTCGATCATCCTGCGGATCAAATAGTAAATATCCCATTTTGTAATTGTGAGATGATCAATAGGAACTTTACCTTCCAGGTCGTATTTTTGATTCAACTTATAGCGGCCGACGCGTTCCAAATTGTAGCGGCGATCATTAAATAGCTGATCCTCCAGGAATTCGCGGGCGTTTTCTACTGTTGCCGGATCACCGGGACGCATACGTTTGAAGAAATCAATAAGCGCCATCTCAGCGATGGTCATGCCCTTGGGAACTTCCCAATCCGGTTCCTGTGCAAAACAGGCAGGAATGAACATCCTGTCCGGGTTGGTATCAATATCCTCAAAGAGAGCGATGAGTTCTTCGTTTGTTCCTTCTTTAATAGGAGAGTCCTTCAGCCCATCATCCACAGCTGCCAGGGCCCTCAAGAAAATTGTCACCGGAATCGTTCGCTGACGGTTAAACCGGATAGTTAAATAACCGGTTTTCCTGGTTTCAAATTCCATCCAGGCGCCCCGATCAGGAATCAATTTTGAAACCGCCAGACGGCGGCCGGTTGTCCGGTCAACATCTGCCTCAAAATATACACCAGGGGAGCGGATCAATTGGGAAACGACAACCCTTTCTGTACCGTTGATGATGAAAGTTCCCTTGTCAGTCATCTCCGGGAATTCACCCATAAAGATTTCCTGCTTGATCGGTTCCGGCACCTTTGCGCCAGCCAGAAGCACAGAAACGTACAGAGCCGAACCGTAGGTTAAATCACGTTCGACACATTCCTGAACAGAATATTCCGGATCTTCAAACCGGTATTCAAGTTCCCATTGTTTTGCTTCAGGGGTTTCACTTGGAAAATACAATTTCATCTTCCCGTTATAGGACTCAATGGGAGAGATCTCATGAAACAGTTCTTTGACTCCTGTTTCTTTCAATCGTTTAAACGACTCCAGTTGAACCTCAATAAGGGGTGGTAATGGATACCGATAACTAATTCGAGCGTAATTCTTGGCTTTTTCTACTTGAGCCATATAATCTCCTGATTACCTTTTCTACTTGACCAAACTACCCACCAAAGGTTACCATACGCGTTAAGATGCCCCGGTCTCCACCAGGGCAAGCAATTGTGTTATTGAATCTAAACCCGGATACTGTTTTATTCCAACTAGTATCCCTGAATTTTTTTGTCATTAACCCAGACACGTAATTATAATAATTATGCCGTGATCGGTCAAGGCATGCCAAGTTTGAACCGTATATCCAAACAGGATTAAAAAACACCAAAATAAGGGTCTTTTAAGTATGAATTCAAAGCAGGAGTACAGATCAGGTTTTATCGCTGTGATGGGAAGACCCAACGTAGGGAAATCCACCTTACTCAACAGGTTATTGAATCAAAAAATTGCGGCTGTTTCTCCCAAACCCCAAACGACCAGGCTGCAGCAGTTTGGTATCTTATCCCTGCCAGACGCACAATTAATCTTCATTGATACTCCCGGGCTGCATCACCCTCAGCACAAATTGGGCGAATTCATGAATCAAGATGCCCGGCTTGCGCTCAAAGATGCTGATTCAGCGCTGGTAGTATTTGACAGCAGCTTCCCACCTTCTGAAGAAGATCATCTCTTTGGAAAAATCATCAAGGAAGTGAAGAATCCACCAGCGGTCTTTTCGTTCCTTAATTTAAGTGGATATAACCTTATCGATTTTATTAATCTCAAGAAATACAGCAGGCAGGCATTATTGCCGGAGGCGGAACTTATCCCGGTATCTGCCATAACTGGTGAAAACGTTGACTTGCTGCTTGCAGCTTTAAAGGATTCCTTACCTGAAGGACCTCAACTGTACCCTGAAGATCAGGTTACTGATCTATACGAGCGAGATATCGCCGCCGATATGATCCGTGCCGCATCCATGCTGCATCTTCAGCGTGAACTTCCCCATGTCATCGCTGTAAGAATTGATGAATATAAGGAAAGGAAGGCTCACGGCGCCTACATTGAAGCCACAATATTTGTTGAGCGGGACTCTCAAAAAGGCATCATTATTGGAGAGGGGGGAAAAATGATTAAACGGATAGGCTCCACAGCACGGAAAGAGATAGAAGCCATGAGCGGACGAAAGGTATTTTTAAAACTGCGGGTGAAGGTGAAGAAAAACTGGCGGAATGATATCAACGCTCTCCGCTTATTTGGTTTTAAGAAATAATATCCTGTCCAATAAAATCGTCATCCTTTTTTTGGAGCTGGAAACAATTCCGGAATAACTTTATCTAATCTAATCCCTTGCAACCTCAAAGGTATATATTAATTCGCTCTGATTGTTCGCATGATCCTCGGCCACAATCCGTAATTCAATATCTCCCGGAGTCATCTCCCAAAGTAAAACAAAGGGTGGCGCTTCTCTGCTCGAAACCTTGTAAGAATTAATGTAGAAAACAACCTCTTGGATTTCATTGTTATTCTCAAAAACTGCCTCAAAGAGCAGTTCCTTTCCTTCTTCAAAAAGAATTGTCTCTCCATCCAGGTCGGATATTAAACCTATCTCCGGAGGAGTATTGTCCACTGATACTACCAGGGAGACCTTTTCAATTTGCTGCTGCTCCCCCACCAGAACCAGCTGCAGGGCATAAAGTCCATCCTCAAGATTATCTGTCTCCCAGATCCCTAATCTTTTCCCTGTGGATGGAGAGAGGATATCTTCTCCAATCTGGAGCCAGGAAGTGGGGTTCATACCTTTTCCGTACTGAAGCCTGGCAGAATAAAAACCATCTTCCGGGATCGCTCCGATGATCCGCACATCTCCATGAACAAAAGAAAAATTATCCGGATATGAGATCAAAAATCCTTCCCGAGCCTCCGGAATTTCCAGATCGTATACAACAGGAGGTATTAGTACTCCAGTTTGTTCCGCCCAACCTTCCGCTCCCAGGGGGATGGCGAGGTAAACTTTCTTTTCTATCTGCTCAGCAGGAGTAAATACTGAGGCGAGTAAACCTGTCTCACGATTAACTTCCAAAACTCTATAGAGTGTGTCTGCTTGTTGGGGTTCATTTCCTTGCAAAAATATTTCTCTGAGAACTTTTGGACAAAATTCAGTGGGCAGCAGACCCGAAGGATAACACACATCAAGTGTAGCCAACCCGTCCGGTCTCTGCCAATCCTCAACAGCGAGATCTCTTGCAGTATACTGCGTGATCGCCCTCCATAAACCGGAAGTAATCTGTTGAAAATCGGATTGGGAAAGGATTCCTTCCTCTTCAAAACTGCCAGCCCAGACGGTTGTTACTACCTGGGGAGTATAACCAACAACCCAACCTGATAAGGAATTATTAACATTCCCAACCTTTATTCCTGCAGGCCGTCCGATAAGAAACGCGTCATTTTCTTTGGTGTTGGATCGGGCATTCTCATCACTGAGGATATGATTTATCAGAAAAGTCAGTTGTTCACTGATAACCATTTTCTCAATTTGTGATTTTTGATCCATCCACACCACGCCAAAAGAATCTTCGATCCTCACTACTGCGGCGGGACGAACCCTGAGACTAGAGTTCCCCTCAGGCTTACCCCGCAACACACCCTGATTCGCAAATACACCATAACCCTGGGCAATGTCAATCATCTCTAGCCTGGTACTACCTGGGAAATAAGTACACTCCTGGCAGCTCTCAACAGGAATAGAAAACCCAAATAAAGTCATCGTATTTTCTACTTGAAGATATCCATGAGAATCCCACAACTGCTTTGCGGGTGATAAGTAATCATTCACCAAGGCGGACCGCATGCTTGCCGGACCAAGATAATCAACTTGCCCTTCAACTCCCGGGTGCAGTTCTTCACTAGAGAAGACTTCTTCAGATAGAGGAATGTCCCAAACTAAGGAAGCGGGGTTGAAACCTTGCCTGAACGAATTTAAGTAAACAAAAGGGGTAATAAGAGATCCTGGAAGTTTGGGTTCAAACATTCTACCGTAACCAATCCGATTCGATGTCTCCGCCATGGCCAGAATTTGTCCCCCCCGGGGATCCAGAAGTACAAGGTCGATTTCAAACTCATCATCAGTTTCTAATACCGGCCCTGAATACTTTGGCAGCAGCCGGGATGCTTGACAATTTTCATCCAGTTGGGGGTCTTCTCCATAAACCCTTTTCAGCATGATATTAGATGTACATTCCAGTTCACTTTGAAGATCGCTATCAAGGGAGGATATAATTTTGAATCCTCCCCTTAACAACCGCTCAAGGGGTATGATTCCACCGGCTTCCTCCAGGATATATTCTACGTAAGCCGGTATTGGGGGGTTTATCGCCAAACCCTGGTCGGCATAAATAAGCTCTTTTCGTTCAGCCCTGTCTGCATCTTGCTTAGAAATTTGTTCTCCAGATACCATCTCCTCCAACACAATTTCCTGATTTTCTTTGGCGGCAGTTGGCGCATCATATGGATTTAAGGAGGGATATTTTGCCACGGCGGCAAGCAAGGCAGACTCTGCCAGATCCAAGTTTTCAACTGATTTTCCGAAATAAAACAAGGCAGACTGATTAACGCCATATATTTGATTTCCATAATAGGCGCTGTTTAAATACCATTCCAATACTTTTTCCCGCCCATACATGGCAACGATCTGGTCTGCCAACAAATTGATTCGGACCTGCCGGTAAGGATGATCGATTTCATCCCATAATAAAAGGTCTCTGACGAGTTTTTGCGGAATTGGATCCGGCCGGTTATTGAATAAATTGCTCAGGAAATTGTCAGGGTTTAGAAAATAATCCGGATCCGTGGCTGCCAGGGTAGCTGCCACCATGACTTCGGGGATATCCGAGTAAAAAATAGTGTTGCCGTCAGTTAGCCTAATATTCTGCCGGTAGTCAATTGCAGGGTTCTCAAAACGCCATAAAACAGTTTCCCCGTTTTGATCATAGATTCTTGTGGGTTCCAGGAGAGATCCTCTTGGAGCGTCCAGCAAACTTGCCAGCATATCAGGAGACGGCAAGTCCTCCGTAACAACAGAATAGCGAGATACTAATACAAAAACCAGTGTAGTTGATGCCAAACTGAGGAAAACAGTTGTCAATAAACCGATCGTTCCCAGTGGATTGGATCGATCTTCTCTGCGCTTATTATTCCTGAACCGCACGATATGCGATTGAATATCCATAGGGTTAATTAATCCCTGAATTCTCAAATTCCATTTTCAGAGACTTCTCCAAAGGACCTTATCCTCAATAATCAGGACTGCCTCTCATGACCAGGCAAGGATCTCAAGGATTGTGAAAGTGGTTTTAATAATCAGGAATGATTCCAGGCTCAATTTCGACCAATCACCTTTGAGACATAATCCAGCAGCTCTCGGGCCGATTCTAGATTCTTTTCGCTGGGTCCTCCTAACATCGTTGCCAATTCCCTTATCCGTTCTTCTCCAGAAATTTCCTGGACCTGGATATATGAACGGCCGCCATCAACATCTTTTGATACCTGATAATGCTGTTGTCCAAATCCGGCTAATTGAGGCAGATGGGTAATGCAAAACACCTGGTGCTTGGCGGTTAACCGGTAGAGCTTTTCTCCCACAACTGCGCCAATCCGTCCCCCTATTCCCTGGTCGATTTCGTCAAATACCAACGTGGAGATATGATCTGCCTGGGCAAGAACATTCTTAATAGCCAGCATCAACCGGGCTGTTTCCCCACCAGAGGCTGTTTTCGCCAGGGGTTTAAATCCTTCTCCCGGATTTGTCTCGATCAGGAATTCCACTTTCTCCAATCCATCTGAATAATATGCAATCCGCTGCCCTTCTTCTATGAGGACTCCCCTGGGATCTTCTCTGAACTTAAAATCAACTTCAAACCGGGACCCAGCCATCTTTAAATCATTTAGCTGCGTTTCCAGTTCAGATGCCAAAACCAGCGCCCCTTGTTTTCTGCCGCGGGAAAGCTCATTACCCCGGCGGCTTAGTTCCTCAAGAAGCCGGCTTTCCAGTCCCTCCAACTCTTTTATCCTGTCACCACGGCCCGTGATTTCTGATAGCTCCTTCTGAGACCGATTCTGATAAGCGATGATCTCAGGAATAGTGTCTCCGTATTTCCGCTGTAAGTCGCGTATCAATTCCAATCGACCCTGTACATTTTCCAGCTCATCGGGATCAAACTCAAGGCTCTCAAGGTAAGATCGCAAATCTTTTCCGACCTCAAATAAACCTTCACTTAACTCCCCTGTTTTATCATTGAGTGCAGCCAGCCCGGGATCCGTTTTTGACAAATCTTCCACTGAACTCACTATTTGACCTAATAGATCCATAACAGTGGGTTGATGCCCTGGAGCATCATCAAGCAAAATCAGGATATTCTGACTCAGATCAGCTAATTTTTCTGCGTTCGCCAACCTGGTTCTGCGATCTACTAAATTCTGTTCTTCCCCTTCTTCCAGTCCAGCCTGTTCAATTTCATCAACCTGGAATGCCAGCAGTTCCTTCTTTTTCTCCCCTTCCAGGTCGGACTGCCTCAGCCGGTTCAGCTCAGCCTGGATAACTTTCAGTTTTGAGTAAACCCCCCGGTATTTTGATAACAAATCGGTTGTGTCAGAAAACCGATCCAGTAATCCCAGGTGCTGATTTACTCTCATCAATGACAGGTGTTCCGACTGCCCATGAATATCAACCAGATATTCACCAAGTTCAACCAGTACACCAACATTGGTTCTGTGTCCATTCACCCTGGCCGTATTCCTTTTATCCTTTCGTAGTTCTCGGGTCAGCGTGACATAATCGGAACCATCGAGGATCTCCTCTTTTTCCAGAAGCTGAATGACGGGGTCCTTTACGCTTTGAGGAATTTTAAACACTGCTTCCACACTGGCAAATTCACTACCTTTCCTTAATGTAGTCATATCGACCCGCTGCCCTAATAACATGTCCAACGCCCCCATGATGATCGATTTCCCGGCTCCGGTTTCCCCGGTTAAAATAATCAATCCTGGTTTAAATTCCAGGTTTAGCGCTTCAATAATTGCGAAGTTTTTTATGCGAAGTTCAAGAAGCATCTTATTTTCTTAGCTGATAGAACACATATGAAGTGATGATAATAGAGTAAAAAAGATACCAGATCAGTGAATAAAATCCCCCACTGGCTGCAAAACCCACCTCTCGTATGTAGGGAACGGTCCGAATAAACCAGGTAATTATCGGGGGAAGGCTGAAAACAAAAGCGGTGATAATCATTACATTTTTCAACAGGGGAGATCGACGATTATTGATGGCTTTCTTGACCACCCAAATAGCTAAGAACCCGGCTCCCATGGCAATTAAAAACGAATAAAAACCCAGGAAAAGAGACAGCTGGCTGCCTAAAAAGGAAATCACTCCTGTAATGGCAAAGGCAATAATATAGTCAAACACCTTGGCTGTGATAAATATCTTCTGCTGAGAGCGAATGCATTCCGGACAGCGGTATCCTGTCGGTGTACGCTTGGCGCATTTTATGCAGATTGGACGGTTACATTTATTACACCGCAACTGAGTTTCGCGTTTTGGATGAAACGTACAAGTAAGAGGAGCATTTAAATCAGACATTTTTTTTCTTTATTGATGGATTTTGATCCATATAGGGAATTAGATTCCGGTAGAAATAACCCGGGTCCTGAAAACGAATAAACTGAACTTCATGATCGCTTGCCTGGATTTCTACTCGATCACCAGTTTTCATCTTGACAGGAAGCTGCCCGTCTATACTGATCACTGCCTGGTGGGAGGTATGAACAGTAACTGAAACTAATACTTTTTCAGACAAAACCAGCGCCTGCTCAATGGAAAGATGGGGAGCAATGGGAACGAGGACAATATTCCTCAAATCAGGAGAAAGAATTGGACCCCCGGCTGCCAGCGCATAAGCTGTCGATCCTGTGGCCGTTGAGGCAATAACACCGTCTGCAACAGTCGTGCTGAGATACCTGCTATTAATGAAGATCTCAAACTGAACAGGACGGATGATTTCCCCCCGGCTGATCACGGCATCGTTAAGGGCATTCCATTCTCCCTGTTTCTGATCACCCCGGTATAAAGTTACCAGCAGCATCATGCGCTTTTCTAACCAGTAATCTCCTTTTAATACCCGCTGAAGAGCATTCTGCCATTCATCCTCCTGGATCTCGGTTAAAAAACCATAATGACCTAGATTGATACCCAGGATCGGAAGATTGAAGGGAGCGCTGATGTGCCCTGCCCGAAGCATGGTTCCATCACCTCCCAGAGCGATCAATAAATCTTGACAGCCTTCGCTAATTCCTTCCTGGAATTTAGTTTCATCCATGCGTCCCAGGAGAACCTGCTTTCCATCCTTCTCCAGGGAAGTAGAAATTTTTTCAGCGAGTGTAAACGCCTGATGGTTTTTTGGATGGACAGCAATCGCTATCTTACTGAAATCAGTCAGTTCATTTTCCATAGCTCTGTATTATATCTATCCAGCCCTTGAAGACAAGGTTTCCGGGTTACCCGGAATAAATTTGATTATTCTTCTGGCGGTGTGAATAAATTATCCGCCAGTGAGGATGCGCCGGGGATTGAAATTTCACCAAAGTTAGTCTCATACTTGGCAAGATTATCTCCCAGAGCTTTATAGATCAACTTTGCACTCATTGGACTCAATAAAACTCGGGATTTAAATGTCGGTCCTTTTAATCCAGGAAGCATCTGCGCAAAATCAAAAATAAACTCTGAAGGCGAATGTGTAATCCTGACCAGGTTTGCGTACACCGCGTCTAAATCATCCGGAATGGTGATTATTGGTCCTTTTTTCTCAGGTTCTGCTTTTGTCATATGTTCAACCTTTTAGAACGGGATATCATCCTCGTCCACTGGATCTGACGTTCCTCCTGGCTCACTAGCCTGGAAGGCCTGGTCTTCTGACCGGCTCGATAAAAAGAGGACATTTTGAGCTGTAATTTCAAAATTGGACCCAGGGGTTCCGTCATTGCGTGTCCAAATATTTGGTCCGCCAGTTTCCGGGTCTGGACGCAGTCGGCCTTCAACCAAAACCTTGCTTCCTTGTTTAAGGTACTGGTTGACAGATTCTGCCTGGGCTCCCCACACTGATACTCTGAACCAGGTGGTCTCATCAACTTTCTGTCCGTTGGAATCGTTATACTTGCGGTTCGTTGCGACAGAGATATTAGTCACTGCTTGCCCACTTGGCAAATACCTCATTTCCGGATCCCGTCCTAAATTACCAATGATAGTTATCTTTTGATACACTTTCTTTCCTCCTTCATTGTTAGAAATGAAACTCTCCCTATACCGGGAGTT
>Ga0255385_10030_pt1 | contig 15235 bp, 11 predicted proteins | sample ANMaggSeSYBR01G3_FD_182103 | JGI IMG/M metagenome (GOLD analysis project Ga0255385, IMG submission 182103) | Sediment cell enrichment communities from methane seep in Santa Monica Basin, California, United Staets - ANME aggregate JGI... | ecosystem: Environmental > Aquatic > Marine > Cold seeps >...
CAAACGAAAATACCAACGGGTTGATTTGTCAATACTTCCCAAAAGGAACAGATTTTACTGAGGTATCAGAAGAAGAAATCAAAGTAGTCCAAAGAAAGTTAAACGATAGACCTCGAAAAGCTTTGGATTTTTATAAACCTGATGAAGTCATTAATAATCTTGTTGCACTAAAAGTTTGAAACCACAAACTTAAAAAATTAGCAGTTTTAGTCGCTGATCAAATGATAAAAAGACAAAAAGTTGTTTGATATATATAAATCTAGTGGTTCTTTCTCTTTGGCAAAGAAATAGTGATAATCATCAGAATTATTAACCAGGGAGGAAACAAAGCAACTATTATTTCATACATTTGTTTTATCCCATCAGGAAAGGCTATAAAGAGAAATAACCCAGCCAAAAACCAAACCGCTAAATTGAATAAAAAATTTTTGATGAAAGACATTAAAACCTCCCTAACATTTATCTAATCATACAAGATTATTTGAGTTAAACCAAACAAGAAAATCGACTGTATCTGTATTGGAAAAAATAAAAAAACGTGAGTTGCGCACTGACCTCACGCTTAAAATATGGGACCGGTAGGATTCGAACCTACGACCAAGCGGATTTAGGCTTGATTTCAGTTAGGATATAAAATATGCCTTTTGTTTAGCAAGTATTTTATTATTTTTCTCTGGAAGAGCAGCCGACTGACGCTTGTCCCCTTTGGGGATTCGAAATCAATATATCAAGGTATCTACATAGTTTCATCATCAGTATAAGTTCTTCTTATTTTATTCTTGGAATTAATTTTGCCCAAATCCTTAACCCGAAATATATTGTTTCCCAATGAAGTTAATAACTTATGTTTCTTCATTACACTTATCAGCGATTTTATTGTCCTTTCCCTGATAAATCTGCTACTTGATAAAGGTACTCTTGATTGTTCTGCCGAAAGAATTATATCTTCAAGTGCAAATTGGTATCTCATATACATCCAATCAATTATTTCATAAATACCGATTCGAGCTTGATCATATTTCTCTGAACCAGAAACTCCTTGTTTCAATATTTCCTTCCAGTTATCCGATAATATTTTTTCGCGTATTGCATTATCCTGAATAATTTCTCTATCACGTTCTCTAATTTCCTTTAGCGCTAGCTCAGGAATTCCATTGGAGAAAGTTATATATTTATGGTCTAATATTTCTCTTACAACATCACCTGGCGCACCTTTGGTGATGTAAGCAATGTGATTAATAAATTCAACAATTTCTTCTGATTCTTTTTTGATGTTAAATACCTCTTTTAACATTTTATATATTAGATGATTTTCTTCCTCCCATATACAAGGGACATAGTTAAATCTAAACCCGTATCGATCTATATTGTTTTTTCCTTTTAAAGACCATTTGAGGAAATCTTCTTGCCGAACTATAGCGAATATAGAAATTCTACTATCATCAAAGAGTCTAATTCTTTGTAATGCAAGAAGAGTATTTTCTTCTGTTACATTCTCAATAATAAAAATCACTCTTGCAGGAATATTTGTATTGTTTAAGAGCCGATTAATTGTTCTTTCGAGTAAACCGGGATCTCTTTCTGATTGATCCAATATTTTTGTTACCGCATCGAACAGCTCACTGTCAGTGATTTTTATTGCGTTTGGTTTAAAAGAACGCCCAGAGTTGTTTGAAAACGATGTCTCAATACCTGGTAGAGGTGCTGCTTTAATTGAAAATGAATTCCCAGTTGTGGATTCTGAAATCTCAATATTTTGCATTTTAAATAGTTTATTAATTTTTGATTTAAAAAACCTAGCATATTTTCCTCTAATTGCCTCAAATCGAAGCTCCCTAATGATTGCGGAAAATTCCGTATTATTGCCCAATGAGCCTAATGATGCGATCCTTACTGCTAAGATAGAATTTACTTCATTTTTTTCTTGTGAGTTCGCTAGATCAATTTTTGCTTGTTCAATAATTTGGTGAAGTATCGCTGTTGAACCAAATCGACCAAAACCCTGAAGTACCAATCGAATTCCTCCTTTATGATGAACCAGCCTATCTTTTAGGCGTAATTCATGCTCTCGATAAATGAGTTGTAAAATATTATGTTGTTTATTAGAATTTAATGCAGCGACTACATTAACCGTCATCGTTCCGGATTCTTGCCATTCCCGAATATTGTTATTAGCTGGTAATCCAAAAGATTCAGGTTCGCTTTCGATTTTTAATCCAGGAACCCTTTTTTGATGCCCTTTAAATATATAGAAATAAATAATTACAATTAAGGTCGATACTATCAAGGTAATGAAATATGAAAACAAAGAAGGTTCAATTTTTAGCCGTATAATTCTGTTTGTTATTTGGTCACCCAACAAAAAATAAAAAACGATTATTACCATTAATGTGATACCAAGAATTAATTTGTATCTGCGTTTTTGAATTGATTGGTCGGGTTTTTTGTATTTAATACTAGGCTTTTTTGAATATAAAACAGGTTGATTTAAGATAGGATTAAGATCACTAATTAACTCATCAAAAGATTTATATCGTTTTTCGATATTTTTTGCTAAAGCTTTTAATATTACTTTTTCCAAATGGGGAGGTATATTTCTAATATATTTCCTGGGGCTTGGTATAGGGTCTCTTGCTTGTTTAATTATTATTGCGGCAGGTGTATCGGCAGTAAATGGTTTATGTCCTGTGATTAATTCGAAAAGAATTACTCCTAGACTATAAATATCGGATTGAGGAGCAGCTTTTCCTTGCCATTGCTCAGGAGCCATATATTCTGGTGTACCGATTCCTATACCAGTGCCTGTAATTGATGTATCATAATTTTCTATCAATCTTGCGATGCCGAAATCTGATAACATCGGATTACCTTTTTCGTCAAAAATAATGTTGCCGGGTTTTACATCGCGATGAATTAAACCTCTTTTATGAGCATGGTCCAAAGCCTGAGCTATAGGCAACAACAAATTAACTGCTTCAAGATAGCTGATTGGTGTCTCAATTCTTGATTTGAGAGTTCCGCCTTGCATATAATGCATTACTAAATATGGAGAACCTTCAAATTCACCAAAATCATAAATTGGAACAATGTTTGGGTGAGATAATTTTGCTAAAACTTGTGCCTCGCGCAGAAATCGTTTAACAAAAATATCATTCGAACCAAATTTTGTTTGAATAATCTTAATTGCTACTTCTCTATTCAGAGAAGTATCGTAACCTTTATAAACTGACGCCATTCCCCCTTGACCAATTAATTCATCTATTTTATATCTTCCAATTTTCTTTCCAATGAAATCCATTAATATCCTCCCAAATCACTCTTCAATGATGAATTGATCAAACTCGTATTCCTGGAAAAACCTTTTGTAAAAATGAATCTTATAAATAGAAAAATTTTGGGTGATTTTAATAATGACTCATTTTTCATCTCTTGCTTTTCTCTGTTATTTTAGTACGAATCACAAAATAGTTTTCTACTCATATCTCATTCTATTGTAAAACATGAAGTGATTTTTCATATCGTGATAATATTTTTGATTTATTAACTCTCCTTTATCACTCACAAGGAAATTCACAATAATAGCGTAGAAAAATAAACATATTTATATAAACTCTTTCTATTAAGGTTGAAAGAAATGCAATTCCGTATTACACAAAAATCATGTTGATGAATTCAAGAAACGAGATAAAAAATTTTTAAACCTTTGCGAATCTGCAAGAATGGCTTGATTACGAGTATTAGAAAAGGGACGGGGGAGGAGTTTGTACTCACGATCGATCGGATTATTGCATGATATCAGTTAGGACAAAAATCATTACTTCAAAGATAAGAATTTCTTTAGACCCTCCTTTATTGCCTTAATAGAATCTGTAATTTCTTTTTCAAATGTGTCAATTTCATTCTCAAGTTGAAAGCTTGCATAAACTTTTTTACTCATATCCAAATACATAGGGTTTGTAATCATCCCCTTTAGGCCATTTGCAAGCCTGTCGTAATGCGAGATAAACATAGTAGTTGCGGACCAAATTTCTTTTATCTTTGATTCAAATGATTTAGTAATAAGATCTAAATCGCAATCTAAAGTGGCTTTTGCCTCAATTTTATATAATTCGTATTGATTATATTTTTGAAATACAATCTGCCAACGTTCTCGAAAAACTGCTGCAGATCCTTGGCTTGTATATTTTGATAAATCAGTCGATGGTTCTAACCCTTGGTTTTTAATCGCTTCTGCCTGTTCCCCTGAAGATACAAAAGGAGAGCGGAATTTATTTAGCTGTGTTTTTATTGAGATTACAGATTGGAAAAGTTGTCTAGCTACTTCATATTTTTTCTTTTTTAATAATTGAGACCTCCAGGTAAAGAATCCAACAATTATACCTGCGGTGACAACGATAGTTTGAATTATTTTTGAAATAGATTCTATATAACTAATCACTGAATATGTATTCATTTCTCCTCCTCGAATAAATGAACTTAAACAATTATAAGATTAAAGGAAAATGGTTTCTGCAACTGCAATTATCGAAACCAAGCGGATATTATCTCAATTCCAGTTGGGATACGTTTTTAGAGATCAAGAATTACTAATACTGTTAACCTAGCGGAAGGCAGTTTTACTCTTGTAGGTAGACGATTTTCGTGTTGAAGTGAAGTGACACATAACTACGCGGATTCAAACGTGTTTACAATATGGTCAAGTGTAAATTACTTTTCTTCGGGATTCTTTAGTTCCCTGTTCCTTTTTTCTAGAAGAGCTTGAACTTTAGGCTTATAGTTTAATTTGGCTTGCATTTTATCCTCGCTTACCTCATCGTCAAATAGATAATCAAAGAAATAGAATTGCAAAGATTTAAAAACTCCATAATAGTAGCCTTTAGAGAGTGATGGTTTTTTATTAGTTACAAAATCACATTCCAACAGACTATTCTTTTTAATAATTTTAACTATTTCATCCACATCTAAAATCTTATCGCCTAATTCAAGGAGTACTGCGGTAGTTCTCTTTCCAAATGCGGATATTATTGATTTTATTTGGTCGTCATTATTTGGGTATGTACCTTGGGTAGATTCAAAGCGTTTTCTATCTCTAGAATCAAAAGCAATTGATAAACCTTTATAACTTAATTCCTTGATTTTTGGAAAGATATTATTAATCTGGTCTCGAAAATTCAAACAAACAACCAATATAACCAATGTAATGAAGATTGCTGGAGTTGAAATGAATTTCCAAATCTCTTGAACTACCAAACTAAAAGTCTTGTCAAAAGAAATAAGCAAATTAGTTTTGTCTATTAAGGTTCTGAACGATGAGTAAATAAGAATAATCGCGAAAAACACAAAGACTACTCCTATTAATTTTTTCCAAATCTTTTTCATTTTTTCCTCCTATTTAACATTCTCGTTGAAATATTGATTTTGATAAGATAGCTTATCAAAACCACGACCTCACGGCTGAGCTACGCGTCCAAGAAACCATATTATACCAACCCCGGGTTTACCCGAAACGCCCTCGAGTGTAATCGGCGGTTTCTTTCTTCCTGGGATTGAAGAAGAGCTCTTCCTCCTACCGCTAGTTTGATCAGCTTACCTGATTGGCACTTGGCGGCGAAAAACGCAGAGCGGCCGGTCGCATTAACCGCTTTTTCTCTCATCACCCAAATATCCCCCGCTTATCCCCTCAAAATCCCCCATATATTTTCAAAACTGTAACCTTTTGTCACCTTTTGTCACCTTTTCCCCCTCATATCTTCGCAAAGATCACTGTCCAACTTACCATTGCCAGCACATCATCAAAGCGCTTTACTGCCATCGTGTCCACCGTCACCCTTGCCGGGATTGGGGAAGTGGATTCAATCCGCTTTACGGACTTTAGCGTTAAGTTCTTTTTCAAGCTGTTTAATAATGCGGACCCGTAACTTGCCGACGTCTTTGTCAGTGAGAGTACGATTTGGCGCCTGATATGTGAGGCGGTATGCTGTGCTCTTTTTCCCCTCACCAATCTGTTCTCCCCGAAAGATATCAAACAATTCTACCTGCTTAAGGAGGAATCCACCGCTTGCATAAATCACTTTCTCAATCTCAGCGGATGAGGTTTCTTCAGGGACGATCATTGCCAGGTCTTCAATGATGGGCGGATATACGGCAAGGGGTGCGGCAATGAAATCCTTTGGACTGAAGGTGCAAAGTAGTTCAAGATCAAGATCGGCAGCGAGAACGGGCGCTTCGAGGAAACCATAATTCTCAATAACCTTTGGGTGCAATTCTCCCAGCCATCCAATCTTTTCCTTACCAATAGTAAGCAGGGCGCATTTTCCTGGATGAAACGAGGCATGTGAATCAATTACGAAAGTATATTCGTCAATATGGAGAGCTTGCAGAAGTGCTTCGATGATCCCTTTCAGGTCAAAGAAATCCAAGTTTACCGGTGTTTTGGTATCCCAGGCATTGGGATGGCGGAGACCGCTCAAAGCAACTGCCAGGCGGAAGGGCTCATTGGGAAGCAGTTCTTCTTTTTTCGGGAGAAAAACTGGACCAATTTCAAAAAGTGTCAAACGTTCGCGCTGGCGGATATTCCGTTCGAGTGCTTCCAACACACTGGCTAAGAGACTGCGGCGAAGAACGCGCTTATCGACCGAGATTGGATTTTGGATTTCCACATAATGCAGCGTTTCTGGTTGACTGTCGGCAGGATACGGTCGCTGTTCTGCTTCAGGGCTGGTCAGGCGGTAAGAAATGACCTCCTGTAAACCCAGACTGGCCAATGTATCCTGAACTAGCCGATCACGTTCTTCGGCAGTATTTCCGCGCTGAGGGGGGAGTTCTGCCTGTAAGCGGGTGGGGGGTATTTTATCGAATCCGTACAGACGCGCTACCTCCTCAATCACATCAGCCTTTCCAATAACTGCTTCACCGATATCTGTACGGTAAGCGGGTGATTGGGCGTTAACCAGATCATTTTTAACGGTGCATTTGAATTCCAGGCGTTCAAGCAATGCAGCAATTTTCTTTGCTTTTATATGAACACCCAGCAGCCGCTCAACATCCGCTTCACTGATGGTAACAATTGGATCCACTCTCGGTGTGGGGTAGACATCCGCTAATCCATCAGCGATTTCACCACCGCTCCAGGCGGTCATACGCTGTAAACCAAGACGGACACCGGTTTCAGCAAGTGCCGGGTGGACATTACGGGCAAAGCGGTAAGATGCTTCTGATTTCAAGCGCTGCGAAGCAACTGTCTTGCGGATGTTAATGAAGTTCCATGAAGCGCCCTCAAGGAGGACATTGGTTGTTTGATCGGATACCTCACTTTCCAATCCGCCCATGACACCGGCCAACGATAATGGGCCGGAAGTGTCACAGACAAGTTCGGTGAAATCATCCAATTCGCGTTCTACCTCATCGAGGGTGATTATCTTCTCGCCTTTTTTCGGAGTGCGGGTGATGATAGTTGGTGATTTTCCGCCTGCACGCTTCACCAGGATGTCATAATCGAAGGCATGCAGGGGCTCGCCTGCTTCCAGCATGACGTAGTTGGTGGCATCAACAATTGAATTGATAGGGCGCATTCCAGCTAACTGTAAGCGGTACCGCACCCAATAGGGGCTGGGTTGGGCTTTTACGCCCTGCAGCAAACCCACCACAAAGCGCGTGTTTAATTCATTGTTTGTTATCTCAATCGAGATTTTTTCTTTTATAGGCGTTCCACCTGCAGGAAGAGCAGTGTCTGGAAATTTGAGAGGTTTATTCAGGTAAGCTGCCACTTCTCGGGCAACGCCAATCACGTTTGCACAATGTACCATGTTGGGAAGAATGGCGATTTCAAAAACTGCATCTCCCATATAATCAACCAACGGAGTGCCTTCAGGAGCGGTGTTATCTAAAATTATCACTCCCTCATGTTCTTCTGAAATGCCCAGCTCTTTTTCAGAACAGATCATTGAAAAAGATTCCACGCCGCGGATCTTCATGCGTTTTAAAGTAGTCAAGACATGGCCGGGTTTGTGGCCGTCATATAGTTTTGCGCCTTCACGCGCATAGGCGACTTTCAATGGCTGATCAAGTTGGCCTTTGCCTTTGTAAGGAAAGAGATTTGGGGCGCCAGTGAGCACAGTAAGCTCTTCTTTACCGTCGAATAACTGACATAATACGAGACGGTCCGCGTTGGGGTGCGGCATGACCTTATCCACACGAGCGACAACGAATTTTTCAGGATCCCACGCTAACCCGTGGAAAGTGATGCCTGTGTTCTTGCCTTCTGGTTTTGGCAAACCTACCAGGCGCACTTTTTCCACTTCCATACCAAGCATGGTGAGCGAGTGTGCCAGATCCACAATGGGCAAATTTACATCAACATATTCTTTTAGCCAGGAATATACAAGTTCCATAGTGCCTCTTTCTCCTTCTTAAAACTGCTCCAGGAATCGAACATCATTTCCCCAGAAATTACGGATATCATCAATGCGGTAGCGCAGCATCGAAATGCGCTCTGGTCCAAGCCCGGCCGCAAAGCCCGAGTAAATTTCTGGATCATAACCGCCATTGCGGAGAACAATAGGGTGAACCATACCGCAGCCGAGAATTTCCAGCCAACCCTTTCCGCCGCAAACTGAGCAGCCCTTTCCATCACACACAAAGCATTCCACATCCATCTCAGCACCTGGTTCAACAAAAGGAAAATACGATGGGCGCATGCGTGTACGAACACCCTCACCGTACATGCGCTTTGTAAATTCCTCCAGGGTACCTTTCATATCTCCGAAGGTAATATTCTTGCCGACTGCTAACAGTTCAACCTGATTAAATTGGATCTCATGGCTGGCATCAATCTGCTCATACCGATAGCACATACCAGGAAGGACCACACGGATCGGTTCTGGAGAAAATTCGCGCATGGCACGTACTTGACCTGGCGAGGTGTGGGTGCGCATAATGACACCGGGTTTTGTGGTGTAAAAGGTATCCCATAAATCGCGGGCTGGATGATGGGCAGGTATATTCAAAAGTTCGAAATTGTTCTCATCACTTTCTACATCTGGAGATCGATAGACCTGAAAGCCCATTTCCGCAAAGATGCGGTAGATCTCCCGTAGTACAAGGGTCTGGATATGCAGGCGCCCTCGTGCTGGTTTACGGCTGGGGAGTGTTATGTCAAGGTGTTCATTTTTCAAGTTTGCATCCAGATCCGCCTGCTTGATCATGTTTTCTTTTTTCTCGAATTGTTTTTCTAAGGCAGTTTTAACCTGATTAGCGAACTGCCCAATCTTGGGGCGTTCTTCTTTAGGTGCTTCTGGAAGGCGTTTGAAGAAAGCCATCACATCCGAAGAACGGCTGAGGTATGCTGTCCGCCAACTTTGAAGTGAAACGGAGTCCCGTATATCTTTGAGTTCCATTTCCGCTTTTTTTTGCAGCGCTTCTAGTTCTTGGATTAATTCCGTTTTTTCACTCATTGGATCTCCTGCAATAATGATTTCCTGTAATAAACGCAAAACCCGTCCGCATGGGACGGGGTAAACCGTGGTACCACCCTGCTTGGCTGAGATCAGCCCGCTTGGTCCAATGGCTTAAGAATTTCAAGCAATTGGCTGCGCTGGTATCGCTGCGCGTGCGGGGCAGACTAGTAGCAAATGCATTCACCCGCTCTGCTCAGGAGGGAACTTCGGCCGGTTTTAATCGGGCGGGGGTCTCAGTCTGCGCCCCTGCTTCCCTGTCGAAATTCGCCGGATTACTTTCCTCCGTCAACGCTATTTAATTAATTGTTCCAATTATCTCTTAAACAAGAGAAAAGTCAAGCGGAAGCGCTAATCGGATACGAGCGTACCAACTTTTTCGCCTCTTATGGCTTTTAGAAGGGCTGATTTGTCCCAAAAATCGAGAATAAGAATAGGGAGTTTGTTTTCCATGCACAGGGATACAGCGGTACTGTCCATGACAGCCTGGCGGAGGTTGAGCGCTTCAATGTAGCTTATTTTGTCAATTTTCTTTGCATGATGGTTATCTTTGGGGTCGCTATCGTACATGCCATCAACCTTGGTCGCTTTGATCAACACATCTGCGCCAATCTCGTTGGCCCGTAGAGCGGCGGCGGTATCTGTTGAGAAGAATGGATTGCCGGTTCCACCGCCAAAAATAACTACCCGCCCTTTTTCTAGATGGCGGATTGCCCGGCGGCGAATATATGGTTCTGCTACAGCCCTCATTTCAATCGCAGACTGCACACGTGTTTCCACGTTTATTTTTTCCAGGGCATCCATCAATGCGAGCGCGTTCATGACTGTGCCAAGCATTCCCATGTAATCCGCAGTAGCTTGGTCCATTCCCATTTCTAATCCAGTTCGCCCGCGCCATAGATTGCCTGCGCCAATTACAATAGCCACCTGTATGTCCAGGTTGCGTACTACTTTTACGCGCTGAGCAATATCACGGGCTTTCTGGGCGTTAATTCCGAAGCCCTCCGGGCCAGCCAGCGTTTCACCACTTAGCTTGAGCATGATCGTCTTGTATTTGGATTGCGGCATGTTACTCCTTTCAAAAAAAGCCAACCCTATGGTTGGCTTTTTAATGAGTTACTCTATTTTTGCTTCAGAATCTGCTGTAGTTTCTTCACCTAATTCATAACGGGCAAATCGGCGGATGATGATGTTCTCACCCATCGATGCCACATTCTCATTGATGAGATCCTGAATGGTGAGGGATTCATCTCGGATATATGCCTGACGCAGCAGGACAAATTCATCCTTGAATTTTTTCAAATATCCTTCAACAATCTTTGGAATGATATTTGCTGGTTTATTTTCTTCTTTTGCGCGAGCTGTTGCGATCTTTTCTTCACGTTTTAAAGCTTCGGCGGGAATGTCATCTTCACGGATATACTGAGGGGAGGTGGCTGCGATTTGAAGGGCAACCTCGTGAGTGAATTTACGAAATGCTTCTGATCGTCCGACAAAGTCAGTTTCACAATTTACTTCAACCATCACGCCAACTCGGCCATTACCATGTGAGTACAATTCGACAAACCCTTCTGACGCTTCGCGGTTAGCACGCTTTTTTGCTGCTGCCAATCCCTTTTCACGCAGGTAGTCTACGGCTTTTTCGAAATCGTTACCAGTTTCCTCGAGAGCTGATCGGCAGTTTAATATGCCTGCGCCGGTCGCTTCCCTTAATTTTTTGATATCTTCAGTTGTTACTGCCATTATTGTTCCTTAATTATTTTATCCTTTAAGATTATTCGGTTTTATCTTCTGAATCAGTCTCTTTAGGAGTCTCTTCGTTAGTGGTTTCTTCAGCGGATTGTTCTTCAGCAGCTTCTTCCTTGGGTTCTTCAGCAGCTTCTTCCTTGGATTCTTCAGAAACTACATCCATAGATTTTTCGGTAGTTTCTTCCTTTGCTTCTTCGGTAGGTTCTACTGCAGATTCTTCAGCAGCTTTTGCCGCTGCCGCCTCTTCAGCTTCTCGTTTTCTCTCCGCTAATTTTTGAAGTGTTGCTTCACCCAGTAGATCCTTGTCGTCTATTTCTTCTTCAATGGTAATTTGACTGCGCTCATCGAATTTGCTCTTAGAGGTAGGTTCTTTGGTATCAATTTCCTCTTTCTTGCGCATTTCCATACCTTCAATCACCGCATCGGCCATTTTCGCGGTCATCAATTTGATTGCTCGAATAGCGTCATCATTGCATGGAATGAGGTGGTCGATATTATCTGGGTTGCAGTTGGTATCAACTAAGGCGATCACAGGAATCTTTTTAAGATTAGCTTCATGCACCGCGGTGTCTTCTCGGTTAATATCAACAACGAAAATCATGTCGGGTACACCGTTCATATGGCGAATACCACTTAGGTGGACGAGCAGGCGTTTGATCTTGCGTTCGATCATCAGCCCTTCTTTTTTTACAAGCCGGTCAATCTCACCAGAATCGCGCAGTTTTTCCAGCTGCTCGAGTTCAATGATGCGCTGGTGAATGGTCATCCAGTTGGTGAGCGTTCCAGGCAGCCAGCGTTCTATCACGTATGGCATTCCGCATCGTTCTGCTTCCATCTGAATTGTTTCCTGCGCTTGGCGTTTTGTCCCAACAAAAAGAATATTGCCGCCATCTGCGATTTTATCGCGGATGATATCATATACCTTTCTCATTTCTTGGACAGTTTGCTGTAGGTCAATAATATGAATACCGTTGCGTTCTGTGAAGATGTACGGTTTCATTCGGGGGTCCCATCTATTGGTGCGGTGGCCAAAATGCACGCCGCTTTCTAAAAGGGTTTTCATAGAAACGTTTAAACTCATTGGTAAATCTCCTTTGCGTTTTTATCCTCCGCATATAAACTTTCTATCCCCAGCCGCCGTTTTCTCCGGTGGCACGCAGGGATCATTTATCTGCGTGTGTATTTATGATGCTTCTTAAAGAAGCCAGCCAAGTATAACATAATAACAGTAATATTACGGTAGACTTATGCTGTGAAATGGGTGGTGGGATTAAAGAGAGGTAAAGTTGAACAATTTATGTGGCCGTGATTAATTAATCGTTATTACCGAAAGGATAAAATGCATATTCTTGTAACCAATGATGATGGTGTATATGCTCCAGGGCTGTTAGCACTTGCAAAGGAATTAAGAAAAATCGGAAAGGTGTCTGTAGTAGCGCCTGACCGAAATTGGTCTGCTTCTGGACATGTAAAAACAATGTCACGCCCACTGCGTGTAAAAGAAATAACATTGGCAGATGGAAGCCCGGCAATGGCTTGTGATGGGGCTCCTTCGGACTGTGTGGCACTGCCGTTTTTGGGGTTGTTGGATGAGCCTATAGAAATGGTAGTATCCGGAATCAATCCCAACGCAAACCTAGGCCATGATGTTACATATTCTGGTACCGTTACTGCTGCAATGGAGGCGGCAGTTTGGGGCTTGCCTGGTGTTGCAGTATCGCTGGACGCACCGGAATATTTTGAAGGGCCTCTGGACTATTCAACGGCAGCGATAGTTGGCGCTAATATCGCAAAAATTGTTTGGAAAAAGAAACTTCCCAAGAATATTCTTCTGAATGTGAATGTTCCATACTGCTCAATGAATAAGTTAAAAGGATACTGTATTACCCGGCAGGGGATGCGTGTTTACCGGGATGAGTTAGTGCGGCGGGAAGATCCGCGGGGACGGCCATATTATTGGATTGGTGGAGAAGCACCCACTGGTATACCGGAAGAGGGGACAGATATAGGCGCGCTGAGCAAGTGTTACGCTTCAATTACGCCGCTTTCTTTGGACATGACTGCGTATGATTGCAAGGAGATGTTAGCGGATTGGGAATTTGATTAAAAAGATAATATAACAATTACAAAACGGTCGTTTTATGCACAGTAAACATATAATTGAACTTCTTTTAATCATTGGTTTGGCAGTGTTTCAATTGATGTTCATGACTGCTGCTGTCCCTACTCACGCGCTCACCCCTTATGATGTGATTACCTCAGTAAATACTCTTCGAGCCAGTTATGGTTTACCACCTTATGCTGTGGATAATCTGCTGATGCTTGCCGCGCAGGGGCAGGCGGATTACCTGGCTTCTATTGCCCCCAATATTGGTAATGGTCATGTGGGACTTGGCGGAACAGACGCGGACGCACGTGCTTTGGCAGTTGGATATCCATATGTTGAAGGTCTTGATATTAATGAAAATTGGGCTGCTATTCCTCTGGATATGAGCATAGAAACTCTAATAGCAACTGGATGGTCAGACGAAGCGCATATGCATACTATGCTTCATGAGCGAGGGCAGCATATTGGAGTAGGTGTAGCCATCAGCGGTTCCACCGCCTATGTCATTGTGGATGTGGCTGCTTATTGGGGAGATGCGGGGTTGACCCTGCATCCAGTTAATTCCGCTTCTGGAGCAAACGCTGCAACCCAACAGGTTGTTTTAGATTTCATCGCGCCTGTAGTTTTGGCAGAGCCCGAGGATGATGGGTCTGTGATCCATTTAGTTCAATCAGGGCAGTCTCTATGGTTACTGGCACACCACTATGAGGTGAGTATCGACCGCCTGAGGGAACTTAATCGGATGGGGACGAATGATGTCATATTGATTGGGCAGGAAATTCTTATGCAACTGCCACAACCTGCAACTGTAACTCCCGAAAATCAACCAGGCATGATTATGATTTCACCAACCGTACCTAACCAGGCCATCTTAGAAACCAGTTCTCCTCCTTTGGTTGAAGAAGCTGTAAAAAAACACAATGCTGATATGAATATGTATTATCTGCTTTTTTTTGCTATCTTTGGAATTGGGCTGATTTTGGTAGTGGTTGGTATTCAACAGCGATAGATTAATCAGGATTTATTCATTTATAATTCAGGTATGAAAAAATCGCGCTTTTTTCTATTGACAGCAGTTTTTATTTCTCTGATATTTCCTTTGCGGCAGGTTCAATCAGCTGCGCCATCTCCGTATGACTTGATCTCTATGGTGAATGATCTGCGCTTGAATTCTGGCCTTCCAGCAATGGAAATCGATGGTGCGTTGATGTCTGCTGCCCAGATGCAGTCTGACTATTTAGGCAGTGAGTATGGGACTAATTTTCCCAGCTGGGATATGGGACATGTTGGTGCGGGCGGAACTGCCGCGATCGACCGAGCAGCAGCTTCAGGTTATTTTGTGGGACCGGGATGGAATGTGCTTGAGAACTGGGCCGGCGGCAATGATAGTATCCCTCTGAGTGAGATAGTGTATTCCTTTTGGAATGATGACGCCCATATGGGTAATATGCTGCATCCAGATGTTGTGCATGTTGGTGCAGGTGTTACAGAAGGCGACGGTTTTGTGTATTACATCATCGACTTCGCTGTCCAATACGGTTCTGGAGGATCTTCCAGCGGCGGAGTGGCTTCAACTGTTCCAACAACTGCGGTTACGCCGAAAATTGTGCCGGTAACTGTTGTTACCCCAAACGAAGATGGATCTATCATCCATGAAGTAGAAATTGGGCAAGCATTATGGAATATTGCCATGGCTTATGAGGTGACGGTAGATCAGCTTTTGGCACTAAATAGTCTTTCCGAAAATGCGGTGATCTATGTGGGGCAACCACTGTTTGTACAGCCAGCTTACACGCCGACACCCACACCAACTGCCACACAAACACCCCGCGCACCGACACGAACCCCTGTTCCTGCCCAAACAGCTCAGGTTGTGAAGACGCAGGTTCCAAATTCGGAAAACAACGGCAGCGGATTTTTTGGGCTT
>Ga0255385_10031_pt1 | contig 15194 bp, 11 predicted proteins | sample ANMaggSeSYBR01G3_FD_182103 | JGI IMG/M metagenome (GOLD analysis project Ga0255385, IMG submission 182103) | Sediment cell enrichment communities from methane seep in Santa Monica Basin, California, United Staets - ANME aggregate JGI... | ecosystem: Environmental > Aquatic > Marine > Cold seeps >...
TCGAATTCATCAAGGAAATAGGCCGGGATATTACTATTTATTTTTTAGGATCAACAAATGATTATAATTTCTGTGAAGATATTATCAAAATATCAGGGCATAAAAATTCTTTAAATTTGTCAGGCAAGTTCAGTTTCCTTGAATCCGCTGCACTTATGAAAAATGCTGTAATGAATTACATGAATGACTCGGCGCCCATGCACCTCGCATCATCTGTCAATGCACCATCAACTGTAATTTATTGTTCAACTGTTCCCTCATTTGGATTTGGCCCGCTCTCGGAAAATTCAGCTATAATTGAAACCTCCGAAAACTTAAAATGCCGGCCATGTGGATTGCACGGCCTTAAAAAGTGCTCCAAAAAACATTTTAAGTGCGCGTTAACAATTGATAGTGAAAAATTATTAGAAAGAATAAATTAATGGAAGAAGATATAAAAAAGGCGGTAGAAGTTTTAAAGAATAGCGGTACAATTTTGTATCCGACTGATACCATTTGGGGTATAGGTTGCGATGCAACCAGCAACAAAGCAGTTCAAAAAATAATAAAAATTAAAAGCAGGGCAAAAGAATTAAGTTTTATTATCCTTGTTGAGAAAGAAAGCAGAATAACAGATTATGTAGATAAGGTACCTGAGATCCTATGGGATTTATTGAAAAGTTTTGATACACCAACAACAGTTATTTACCCGAAATCTAAGAATCTGGCGAAAAACATTGCTGCCAAAGATGGAAGCATTGCCATTCGGTTGGTAAAGGATGAGTTTTGCCAGCGATTGATCTCACAATTGAATAAACCAATTGTTTCTACTTCTGCTAATTTTTCAGGTGAATCTTCGCCTTTTATGTTCAGGGATATATCAGATGAACTCAAGAGGAGTGTGGATTATATTGTTAAGATGCATCGCAAAAAATTAAGTAAAGTGAAAGCATCCACCATCATTAAACTAAAACCAAATGGGGAATTTGAAATCGTACGACAATAATGAAAATTAAATTCCAAACTTCAATAAAGAAATTTATCCATTGATGTTAAATTCAATAAAAACCGGGTTCATTCAATTTCAACCAATTCTTGGTGAACAGGAGACAAATATTAATAAGCTTTCTATTTTACTAGAACAAGCAAATGATGCGGATCTAATAGTTATTCCGGAACTTGCGAATTCTGGCTATAATTTTGAAAATAAAGAACAGGCTTTTGCATTATCAGAAGAAATTGATAATAGCCAATTTGTGAATTTTCTGATAAATGAAGCCGCCAAACATAGTCTCTATATTGTTTCTGGAATTAATGAACGGGAAGATGATAAACTCTATAACTCCTCTGTGCTGGTTGGTCCAAAAGGATTGATCGGCAAATACCGTAAGATCCATCTTTTTATGAATGAGTTCGATTTCTTTGAACGAGGGAATTTAGGACTTCCTGTATTTGATATCGGAATTTGTAAGATTGGTATGTTAATCTGCTTCGACTGGATTTTCCCTGAAGTTTGGAGAATACTGGCACTAAAAGGTGTCGATATTATCTGCCATCCTTCAAATCTAGTTCTCCCCTTTGCTCAACAAGCAGTTCCGGTGCATGGATTAATTAACCGTACATTTAACATCACCGCTAATCGTTACGGAATAGAAAGAGGAGTTACTTTCAGTGGAAAATCTATTATAGCTGATCCTTATGGAAAAACACTTATCACAGCCTCACCTGATGCGGATGAAGTTTCGTTTGTTATTTTTAATCTGGAAGACGCCAGAAATAAAATGATTACCACGAGGAATCATGCCTTTAACGACAGGTTTCCTTCCGAATATGAAGAACTTTCATCCTATAATTAAATTTTTCTTTAAAGTAATTTCTTATTATTTAGAAATAATTTAAATAGTTAAAAAAGTATTAATTTTGCAACACGATTTTAGCGTTGATTATAAAATATTTACAATATAAATGACCACAAATAAAAAATATAATATAGAAACAACTTCTAAGAACGTCCTTAAGAAATGGTACTATCTGATGTCGCTGGGAAGGTCTTTGGATGAGAAAGCCCCTAATTATTTAAAACAAGCACTTGGATGGTCGTATCATGCACCGTATGCCGGACATGATGGTATTCAACTGGCCATCGGACAGGTATTTGATAAAAAAACTGACCATCTTTTCCCTTATTACAGGGATATGCTAACCACACTCTCAGCCGGATTGACAGCCGAGGAGATCATTTTAAACGGTATCTCAAAAGCCACGGATGTTGCAAGCGGTGGCCGCCACATGTCAAACCATTTTGCCAAACCTGAATGGAATATTCACAATGTTTCATCAGCAACCGGAAACCACACCTTGCATGCCGTCGGTGTTGCCAGGGGAATTAAAAGATACAATGCCAAGGGTGTGGCCATCAGCTCACAGGGAGAATCATCAACTTCGGAAGGATACGTTTATGAAGCTATTAACGGTGCCAGCAATGAAAAACTCCCTGTTATTTTTGTTTTCCAGGATAATCGTTTTGGTATATCGGTTCCAAAAAAAGATCAAACTGCCAACCTTAAAGCTGCAGACAACTTCAGGGGATTTAAAAACCTGAAAATTTTTAAATGTGATGGTAAAAATGTGATACAGTCAATGAATACTATGCAAGAGGCAAAGAATTTCGTTGAGAAAAATCAGATTCCCGCCATTGTTCATGCAACATGTGTAAGAATTGGATCACATTCAAATTCTGATGACCAGCAGTTATACCGGGATAAAAATGAACTGCACTGTGTAAAGGCAGCAGATCCTTTTTTACGTTACAAAAAAGTATTGATCGCCGCAAAAAGGTTTACAGATGAAGAGTTGAATAAAATTGATAAAGAGGTTAAAAAAGAAGTCTCCCTGGCACACAAGGCCGGAATGAAAGCACCGCATCCCGATCCGGCTTCTGTCTTCGATCATGTTCTTCCTGAACCTTATATCTCAAAAAAATATTCTGAGGGGATTCACAATGCAGAAGGCGAGAAAATAAAATTGATCGTAGCGCTGAATGAAACACTGAAAGCAGAGTTCCGCCATAACCCTGACACTTACATCTGGGGACAGGATGTTGCTCACAAAGAAAAAGGTGGAATATTTAATGTAACAAAAGGAATGCAACAGGAATTTGGCATTGAAAGGGTTTTTAATGCACCGATTGCCGAAGATTTTATTGTCGGAACAGCCAATGGTATGAGCCGGTTCAATGATAAAATAAGAATCGTTATTGAAGGCGCCGAGTTTGCCGATTATTTCTGGCCGGCCATGGAACAGTTTGTAGAATTAACCCACGAATACTGGAGAACCAATGGCCAGTTTGCTCCGAATGTTACTATTCGGCTTGCATCAGGTGGTTATATCGGTGGAGGGCTTTATCATTCTCAAACAACTGAAGCTGCATTAACAACATTTCCTGGGATCAGGGTTGTATATCCTTCATTTGCCGATGATGCTGCCGGATTACTCAGAACCAGCATACGATCAAAAGGCCCTACCCTGTTCCTCGAGCCAAAGGCATTATATAATGATCCAAAGGCTGAAACTACTGTTCCTGATGATTTTGAAGTTCCGTTTGGAAAAGCCCGGATTAGAAAGGAAGGAAAAGCAATGACTATGATCACTTATGGGAATACCACGCATATGTGCCTTGAAGCGGCTAATAAAATTACCGAAGAGACCGGATCTGAAATTGAAGTGATTGACCTGAGATCTTTAATCCCGTTGGACAAAGATACCATCATCAATTCGGTTAAGAAAACGAACAAGGCGCTTGTTGTTCATGAGGATAAGGTATTCAGTGGTTTTGGCGGTGAAATAGCCACTATGATCATGGAAGAAGCATTTAAACATTTGGATGCCCCGGTAAAACGGGTAGGTTCGGTCTTTACTCCGGTTGGATTTAACAGGATATTTGAAAACGCTATTTTACCCAATACAGATAAGATTTACCGGGCTGCAAAAGGGTTGCTGGAGTATTAGTAAAATGTATAGCAGGTCATGCTGAAGCTCTCGAAGTATGACCGGCCTACCCTTCGACAAGTTGCTAATGACATCGTGCTTTAAGTACTTGACTTTGTGAACCTTTGTGATTTGGTGTCTTTGTGGCATTTTTTAGCCACCAAGGCTATAAGGCACAAAGAAATCACTAAGATAACACTGTGTTTTAAATTCCCATAATCGGGGTTCGATGTCTCAGACGACCTATTAATAGGAAGCGAATTAAAGAGGCAGTACAATTGGTTTTATCTTAATTTTTACTTAAGCAATTGCGGCAAATTTCAGTTGGTTCTGATTGCAGCAAAGCACTACCACACTTTTCACATTTCCGTTCCTCGTCAGTCCAATAGCCGGTTTCATGAAAGAGTTCAACAGCATTTGTCCAGATCCTGTATTCCTGACTTTCAAAATCAACATCTCCATCTTTATTGACAGGTGGATCCGGTTGGTTGCCGTTTAAATATCCTTCAACCCAATACCTTGCTTGCTCCGACATTTCTCCCATATCTGCTTTTGAAACAAAAAATGTCCTTTCTTCTTTCGGACACCACGCCCACATTCTGCCAATATGAGTATGAGGATTCCCGATTAAATAATGTTTTCCTTCGCAACCTTTGTGTTGGAACCAGAGGTTATTGTCATATTTAATTTTATTGATCATTGTGAATTTTAACGTTGCGAGTCGAGTAGGCAAGGGGAATTTCACCCCGAGCCTCTCACAGAACCGTACTTGACAGTCTCCCGTCATACGGCTCTTGTTATACAAATCTAACACTTTAGTTTGAAAAACCTAACTTCCAGTGGTAAAAGAGATACGGATACTGTTCCCGCACTCTGTCGAGCCAACGAAATGTTCGGTTTAAACTTGTCCTATAGCGTTTATACCTTTTCCTTGCCCATCGAATAACACGATTGCGCAGCAACCTAAAAACCCTCGACATCTCATAGCCCCTGAACTTCCCATAGTAATTTACCCAGCCCCGGATCATAGGGTTTAGGTATTGGGCTATTCCAACTATGCTTTTGAAGCCTTGGCTTTCAATTTTAAGGTTTTCCAACTTATCTGCAATACGTCACACTGTGCAAAAAACCGTTCATAACTTTCACTAATAATTGACCGGTTAAAACACCAAAACCCCTATCTTGTAATAGTAATCAATCCACATACTATTATGGAACACAACAATGCCTGCCAGTCGAAACGTATCTACAGGCAAGGGGTAGACAGGGGCCAGGGACAATTGTTGCCGGCCAGCGTTGAGGATTATGTCGGCCCAGATAACCCAGCCCGTGTAATCGATGCTTTTGTTGATTCATTGGATATAGAAAAAGCCGGTTTTACAAAAAGCAAACCCCGCAAAGAAGGACCCAAAGGCAGTCCGGCATATGCCCCATCTGATATGTTAAAATTATACCTCTATGGTTATTTGAACCGGATACGCACAACAAGGAAGCTTGAAAACGAGTGCAGGCGTAACCTGGAACTTATATGGTTGTTAAATGGCCTTCAACCCAAATACCGGGCTATTGCCTATTTCAGGGCAGAGAACAAAAAGGCCATCCGCCTTGCTTTCCGCCAGTTTGTGGTAATGATGAAAAGCTGGGATTTGATCGCAGGGGGTACAATCGCCGTTGACGGAACCAAACTCAGGGCAGTAAATTCCAAAAAGAATAACTACAACCAAAAAAAAATAGACCGCCATCTAAAATATATCGATGACAAAATAGATGACTACCTCAAACAATTGGAAGAGGAAGACAAGAAAGAAAATAAGGAAAAGAAGATCAAAGTAAAGCAGTGCCTTGAAGAACTGGAAACCAGAAAACAAAAGTACCAGGTATTGGAAAAACAGTTAAAAGAAACCGGTGAAAATCAAATATCCACCACCGACCCGGAATCCAAAACCTTGCTTATCCGGGGCCAGATTACCGAAGTAGCGTACAATGCCCAGGCTTCAGTGGATGATAAACATAACCTGTGTATTGATTACAAAGCATTAAATACCAATGACCGCAAGATCCTCTCGACCATGGGAGCCAGGGCCAAAGTAACCTTGAAGAAAGAGACCTTTGATCTGCTTGGAGATAAAGGCTACCACAATGGGGAAGAATTGCAGAAGTGCAAGGACATGAACATCAACACCTATGTTGCCCCCTCTGAAAGGAAACATAATAAACCCATACCAACCGCCGAATATTACGGAGAATATTTTATATATAATACTGAAAATGATACCTATACCTGCCCGCAGGGCCAAACAATGACTACGAATGGAAGCTGGTATAAAAAAGTAAACCGCAAAAGCATATCTTTAGTTCGACATTTTAAAACCAAAGCCTGCAGGCAATGTCCTGTACGACACCTGTGTACCACATCGCCCAAAGAACGGGGAAGGGTTATCGAGCGATCAGAATACCAGCAAGCCGTGGAAGAGAACAACTTACGGGTAAATACAGAAAGAGAAAAATACCGGCGACGACAGGCCATTGTCGAACATCCATTTGGGGTGATCAAACGACAATGGGGATATGACCATGTGTTAGTCAAGGGTTTAGAGAAAGTTGAAGCAGAGATGGGTTTAATATTTACTGTTTACAACCTGCGCCGGTTGATTACCATACTTGGCGCCAAAGAGCTAATAGCAAGGCTCTTACTCGTTTTTGGCAAAATCAGGCCCATTTTAAAGCGATATGAACGATTGGAAATCTTACATAATTTATTTTTGCCAAAAAAATTGAGGTTGTCATGTCAGCTTATTTTCCCTAATTTTGGTCTTTATCATAATCAATAAATACTTTAAAACAGATTTTTTGCACAAACTGACGTTTGCGTGAACTGATACTTATTGCACAGTCATATCCAAGGAACAGTTTACCTGTCTTTCTGGATTTTGCTGTCCTGGGTTGAAAGGAATAGCCCAAAAAGTCGAATTTGACTTCTGGGTAATTTCCTTTCCTGCGGAAATCCCTGCAATAAACAATTTTTGTTTTATCAGGGTGCAGTTCCAACCCGCATGTAGCCATCCGTTCATTTAACGCATTTAATGTTTGTTCTGCATGGGCTTTGCTATGACAGTGAAGTATTGCATCATCGGCATATCTTGCAAATTTCACTGTCTTGTCGGTTTTCTCCAGCCACTTATCAAGGGTATAATGCAGAAACAGGTTTGCAAGCAAAGGGCTGATTACCCCTCCTTGTGGCGTTCCTTTGCCTTGTTTTTCGACCAGCTTCCCCGATTTTGTTAGCACAGGCATATTGAGCCACCGTTTGATGTAGAGGCGTACCCATTGCTCTGGTACATGTTTCTCTACAGCGAGCATCAGTTTTTGATGATTAATGTTGTCAAAGAACCCTTTGATGTCCATGTCAATTACCCAGTCTGTTTTCCAACAGTTCTTCCGTACCGATCCAAGTGCCTGATGGGCATTTTTCTTCGGACGATAACCATAGGAGTTGGGACTGAATACTTTTTCAAGACGTGGCTCTATATACATTTTTATCACCATCTGCCCAACCCTGTCGCTGATTGTAGGGATTCCAAGTTTTCGGGGTTTCCCGTCTTTCTTGTATATCTCTACTTCTTTGACAGGTGGGGGAAAATAACTCCCTGATGCCATACGGTTCCAAAGTTTGTACAAGTATTTTGACCTGTTTGCATCAAATTCTTCCATACTTACAGAATCTACCCCTGCACTCCCTTTGTTGGCACTAACCTTCTTATAAGCCTCCCAAACCATTGGGCGGCTTATTGGTATCGATTTTGTCTCATTCCATAAATTCATCCTCTGATAGAGTTGTTAAATGTTATGCGACTGTATAACCTAACCCCTTCGCTCCATCCCCATTACAGGAACTTCATTACTACTACGGATTAGTCCGTCCCTGAAACATTGCTTTGGTATTCTGCCTTTAAGTTGATCTTATTGTGCATTTCCCTTTGGTTGCCAGCGATTCCGATATGGTCGCCTTCAGCAGCCTGACATCAATGTCCAGGTTCCCGAGTTCCGTAATTAAGCCCAGATAAAGTTCATGCCGCCTGAATGACGCCTGCCGTACAGCCAGTAAACAGGTTGCTGCTGTACTTATCACTGCATTCATAGCTCTACAACTTTTGACAGAATGTTGCACGTTCCCGACACCTCATCAGCGGTTCACTTTCGTTCATCTCCTTTATCTATACCTGATCACGCTTATAGTGTGACCTTTTCCTAAACGCTCAGCACCGTAGCTCTTTACCACAGCACCTTTAGGTGGTTTGAAGCCCTCTCCTGCAAGACGACTTCGGTGGGTCAAATCCACCATCTCAATTACAGCATGCAGTGTTTATTAATTGAGTGCCGAGCACTGCTTCTCGGCACACCTATGCTGCATGCCGCATTAATTATTACTAATTTTTCTGTTTACAAATATATTAAATAATGGAACATAATGTTCATGTTTACAGGTAATTGCGGCTAGCAGTATTAGCCATTGTTAGGGGCTGGTTTTTCTATATAATTCTTTACTATATTATCCACGAGTTCTGTAAAAATTTCCTTGTATAGTTTTTTTAATGAGTCGAAATAATCTTCCATAAGTTCAGTGCTTGAAATACTTTTGAAATGTTCTTTTTTATATTTAAAATCTTCTATTTTAAAGTAGTGTTTTGGGGTTTCATTAGTTTCAAAAGAGACCGTGTAACGTGTAGACACTAAACTGGAGTGTTTCGTAATATTAACATATCCTTCTAAATATTTATATTCTTGAGAATCAAGCAATTTATTTATTGATTTAAGAAGTTCTTCTTGTGGAACATTTTTCTTAAAGTAGTTGGCTAATTCTTTTATTCCAATTCTTTTCTTTGCAAAAGCATTTTTTAATTCATGATTCGAGTAAACAATAATATGTGCACAAATATCTCCAAGAGAGTGAAGACTTTGTGCAAATGCAATTAAATTAGCTTCTGCATTAAAGACAGCTATTTTAAATTTTACGCATTTATCAGACTCCGAAAAATGCCCAAATATTGCTTTGACAATTTCTATGTATTCTTTTTCTTTAGAAGCTTTAAATACATGAGTGAAAGTTTCTTTTAACTGCTCAATATGATAGTTCGCAATATATGTTTTCCAAACAAAAGAATTGATATGTTTTCTTATAATGGTTTGATTTTCTTCTTCATAAGTTTGAATTATTTCAGTAATTTTTGATATAGATTTGAACATAGTTTCTATGGATTGAACATTCTATTGAGTTTATAAATTATTTTGTTTTTTCAATAATTCCTTTGCTTTTCTGTACCTTACTTCCAATTTTGTGTCACCATCTCCTTTCATCTTATTCAGTTTCAGAAAATGTTCCAATATTTCAGTTTCTTTTTTAATAAGTCCTTGTTTTCTATATATAATTGCAAGTTGTTCAAAATACCATGGTGCAATGAACCAGTGAGGCCCTTCAATCTTTGCCTCAGCTTTGAGGACTTCAATTATTTTTAGAAGCAAAGATTCTGCTTCTTTAAATTTATTTTGTCGTTTTAATTCTTTAATATCTTCGGCATATTCTGTATAATGCCTGCCATCAATATAACCAGCTTTATTATTAAAAGTTAGTTTAACTGAATCTTGATTATTGGTAATCTTAGTAGCTTCTTGATTTTTACTAGTCACCTTTTTTTTACTCACTAGATAAGCAATGATTAAACCTAAAGCAATTGCTAATAGAACATATATCATTTTAAATCAATTTATTAATAGTATCATGATAGACTTTAAACTTGCCCCTAACTCATTTATAATTACATGTTTTGTGACACTACTTCCAAATACGGTGTGTATTGCTAATAAATCTCAAAATATTGTTTTATTTTATTTCTGTATAACAGGTCATCAAATGGTCTCTTTACTTTTTCCTTGCTTATTTTGATCATACGCATGAATCTTACTTCCCGGTTAACCACCATAAAGATAATAAAAAAATTATCCTCTAACTTGTCCGCCGTAGATTCAGCGAAGGCAGAAACTTCAGCATATGTTACACTATAATTTCATGAACAGTAATCAAATAATTGTACTTTTGAATGGATGAAAAAAACTGGAAAAAGATTTATTGGCTGGTCGGTTTATCTATTCATTATAATTCTCACACTTGAAATATCGCCTTATATTTTATCAGGTTTTTTATTGGAAGAATCTTTCTCAAGAAGGAATATCAGAAAAGAAATCATTGAGGAAAATATTACAGCAAAAGATGAAAATTATGAAGGAAAGCAGGATGTACAAAACCAATACCTCGGAAACCATATATTGCATCCCTATTTGGGTTTTGTTGGAATAGAGCAAGATGGATTCAATGAGTTCCATCTGCCGGGCTTTAATCCCTTAACAAAAAAATCAGATGAAGATTTGAATGTGGTATTGATGGGAGGATCGGTGGCAAGAGAACTTTATGTTAGTGCAGGTGAAAGAATCAAACAAAAGATAAGTTCATCGGATATTTATAAGGACAAAAACATAAACCTTGTTATTTTGGCTTTAAGTGGTTTTAAGCAGCCGCAACAATTATTTGCTTTGAATTATTTTATGGCATTGGGCGCCGAATATGACTTGGTGATCAACCTGGATGGTTTTAACGAAATTGTTCTACCTTATGCTGACAACCTTCCTTTCAATGTGTTCCCCTCCTACCCTCGCCACTGGAATATCTATTCGAGGAAAAAGCTCGATTCAAGAGTAACTTTACTTTTGGGCAAACAAGCAGTTGTTAACAAAAAACGCAGTAATAACAAAAGATTTATTGCGAACTCAGTTTTGAATTACAGCAATTTTGCACTTTTCATCTGGAAGGTAACGGACAACAAACTGAATAATGAATTCTTCCAGCTGGAAGCTGAAATAAGAACAGCTCAAAAGAACAGCCCGACAGATTACCAGTCTACAGGAATTTATACAACCATCACCGACACCTTAGAATTTTTTAAAGAGCAAGCTGGATTTTGGAAAAGATCATCTCAACAAATAGCCTATATGAGCAAAGATGCAGGTTTCATATATTTCCATTTTTTACAACCCAATCAGTATGTTGAAAGTTCAAAAGAATTTACAAAGGAAGAATTGAACATCGCAATCGAATCAGGGCCATTTGCTTATAAAGATGCCGCTATAACCGGTTATCCACTTTTAATTTCAGAAGGTCAGGAACTGATCAGAGAAGGTGTGAATTTCACTGACTTAACCCCTATGTTCAAAGATGAAAAAAGAAGTGTTTATAGCGACAAATGCTGCCATTTTAATCAACTGGGCTATGAACAAATTGCTGACAGGATATTAGAAGAAATCCTCAAATAGCTATGTGACAGGTGTACATTTAAAGCTTTTTTCCTATTTTTGTAATTATTATAATTTAATGATCATGAAAAAATTAACCCTACTATCAGTTTTAATTTATATGTTTTCGGTTCAGGTACTGTTTTGCCAAACCTATGTCAATACTGATCCACAGGATAAAAATGTAATTCTTGAAGAGTTCACGGGTGTTCATTGTCCAAATTGTCCACAAGGCCATGCGGTTGCACAACAAATTCTCGATAATAATCCTGGCAGAGTCTGGGTAGTTGGTTTTCATCCTTTCAATTCTAATTACACAACACCTTATGCCGGAGATCCGGATTTCAGAAGGCATCATCCTGATTCACTTTATATGGAACCATACTGCGGTTCATCCCGGTTTATGCCCAGTGCATTTATAAACAGAAGGATTTATGCAGGTGAACGTATTCAATCAAGAACCGTTTGGCCTAATTACACAAATCAGTTTCTTACTGAAGAATCACCGGTTAATGTGGGACTTGCTACTACCTACGATTCAATTACCAAACAATTAGATATTCTTGTGGAAATCTATTACACTGCAAATGTGACAGACTTGAACACACTTAACGTACTTTTTACTGAAAGTGGCCTGATTGCTCAACAATCAGGAGGATCGACAAATTACATCCACAAGCATGTTTTCAGGGAAACATTAACTGCACAATGGGGTGATGCGATTACCGAATCAACCATGCAAGGAAGTTTTATCCAGAAATCATTTACATTCGACAATTCAGAGGAAGAATACAACATGAATGAATGCGAGATTATAGCTTACATTGTAAATGCAGAGAGTACGGAAGTTCTTTCAGGAATAGGTGTTCATGCAGGAGAAAATACCAATTTTTTACCACCGGTTGCAGAATTTGTTTCGGAGAATCAATACATTCCGGTTGGGGAAAGTACAATTTTTACGGATTTATCTACGGGTGGTCCGGAAACATGGGATTGGACTTTTGAGGGTGGTACTCCTTCAACATCAAATTTACAATCTCCGCTTCCTGTTTATTACGACGAGCCGGGAGTTTATGAGGTGTCATTAACTGTTACTAATTCAAATGGAAGCAGCACTGAAACTAAAACAGATTATATTTATACGGGTTATGCTCCTGAAGCTGAATTCTCTTATGATGTTGTATTAAATCCTAGTGAAACTATTATTGATTTTACCGACTTATCAGCTAATAATCCGACATCATGGGAATGGATTTTCGAAGGCGGTACTCCGGGCACTTCCTCTTTACAACATCCGGCTGGCATTACATACACTATTCCCGGTTACTATGATATTTCTTTAATGGCTTCAAATAATTTCGGAAACGACTCTTTAACTCAGATAATTTATGTGGATGTAATTAGCAGCATTTACTCGAACAGGGATGAAGTTTGTGAAGTGTATCCTAATCCAACCTCCGGATTTGTTAATGTTGAATTTAAAAACAACGAGGTTGAAAGTATCAGTATTTATAATTCTTTAGGGAATCTAATTTACCATATCAATAATATTCAGCAAGATGCCATTAAAATTGACTTTTCAAAATTTGACAGGGGTATTTATTTTTTGAAAATCGAAGCACTAAAAAATTCGTTCAGCAAACGGATCATTCTTTCCGATTAGCTCATCTAAAATTGTATTATTTATCACTGGTAGATGATCTTTATTTTGGAGGAAGGGACATGAATCAGACAGAATTATCTTTCAAAAATTTAATAAATTTCTCGTTTAAAATATTAAAATCACATTTATTCTTGTATGTTTCCAGGGCAGTTTTTCTAAAATTTATTTTCTTATCTCTATCAAGATGATAAAATTCCTTTATTTCTTTTGCAAGTTCACTTGAAGTAATTTTCTTATCAAGCAATTTTCCATTTTTATCATTAACTATTTCGGGTGTACCTCCAACACCTGTAGCATAAACGGGTATTCCGGCTGAAAAAGCTTCCATAATAGAAACAGGCACACCCTCGGTAGTGCTCACATTTATAAAAAGATCGATGCAATTATTTGAATAATATTCAAGTACCTCAGAAGGGGCTTTTCTTCCGGTAAGATTTACTTTGATATTAGAGGGAATTGTCTTTACCAGGATTTTCAAATCTTCAAATAATTCACCATCTCCGAAATGTATCCATTCCAACTCAAAATCTATATATTTTAAAGCATCAGCAATTAAATGCACCCTTTTTAGCGGAATAATATTGGAACAAGAAACTATTCTTAATTTATTATCATTGCTGGGATTCGATTCTCCTTTCTTTTTAGAACCCAGACGAAATACCTTTGAGTTAAAATCAATGTTAGGATATGCATCATGCAAATATCTTTCACCATGATCTGAAATTAATATAGCCATGTCAATATTCATCAATAAATCAGTCCTGAAAGGAATATATCCCTCTTTTCTATCCTCATATAAATCGAATCCATGAAACCGGGCGATAATTTTATTATACTCCAACTTCCTGAGAAAAGGAATAATCAAGGTAGATCCTACTCCCCAATAAAAATAAAGTACCGAATCTTTATTCTTATTCTCTTTCTTGAGAAATTGCTTTATAGCAGGATTTCTGAGTAATTTTTCTGTTCGAGTTACAGCAGCAATCCATTCTAATGTCCAAATCTTCTTTCTAAAAACCTTCTTTCTAAAAAAATCCCTGTAATAATAAAAAATTCTCGGAGTTAAAATTGTCTTAAACAACTGACTCCATTTGCCTAAAATTTTATTTTCAAATGCAGGGGAGTTAAATTTAACACCTTCAGGTACATTTGTAAGGGCATTGGATTTTTGATTTACATATGGAATAATAGTTACCCTGAAATATTTTTGAAGCTCTGAAAGTTCATTTCTTTTCCACGAAAAATCGTGGGAATAAGGATAAGAAAATGTAAAGAAATATAAATCTTTCATGCTAATAATAATATCTTTTTAAAAAAGGATGCAAGGAAGAGAGAACTCTGGAAATATCTAATCCGTCAACCGGTATCCTTAAAATTCCAAAATTATTCTTCACATTATATCCTCCATTTGCAAAAGCTACTTCCAATCCCAAATCTTTGCAAACCTCTAAAGTATCATTGTTCCAATCGTGTGGTTTTCCAAATGGAATTGCAAAAATTGGTGTATATATATTAAACTTTGATAAGATTTCAATGTTACTTAAAAGATCGTTTTTTTGCCAACTTTTTGTCATCATGGAAAAACGCTGGTGTTCATGTCCATGAAGTCCAATGGTAAACAATTCAGGATTTAAGATTTTCAGAAATTCCAGCCTAAGGTAAAAACCTGTATCCTTATTGATAAATTCAGATAATACTTCAATTTTTTTATAATTGTCCAGATAATACCCTGGATCATTCGTATTTCTAAGATTGCCTGCTATTTCTTTGGTTTCCTCAGATAAATACTTCTTTCGCTTTTCCGGATCAGAATTGAAATAATTATAAATGTTAAACCAGTATCCCTTTTGCTCTGTTGTTAAATACGAAGTGTTGATAAAAAATGTAGCCGGCACATTAAGTTTGGTAAGCAATGGGATGATATGATCCTGTACAGATATATCTCCATCATCAAAAGTTATTGAAACCATGGTCCTCTTCAATTTCCCTGATCTTAATTCCCGGACAGCCTGGTCAAGCCGTAATATTTCAAAATTATCTTTCAGATAATTTATCTGAGATTCAAAAAATTCAAGATCTGACCAAATATATTTGTCGTTTTTATGTGAATTAAATACCGGTGTTGACTGATGGAAATTAAACACCAACAGTTTATTCCTTGGAATTAGTGCCTTTTTAATCCTTTGTTTAAGTCTGTGCATTGTCAAGCCAATAATTTGCAAAA
>Ga0255385_10033_pt1 | contig 15056 bp, 12 predicted proteins | sample ANMaggSeSYBR01G3_FD_182103 | JGI IMG/M metagenome (GOLD analysis project Ga0255385, IMG submission 182103) | Sediment cell enrichment communities from methane seep in Santa Monica Basin, California, United Staets - ANME aggregate JGI... | ecosystem: Environmental > Aquatic > Marine > Cold seeps >...
GGTTCTGATATTAGAGAAATATAATTGTCAGTAAGATTGTTTTCTGATGTGGAGGATTTGGTTGCGAAGATCATAGAGTTGAATGAACCAGGAACATCTACGATATAAGTTGATGGGAAAACGGAATCTATTGTTTGAAAAAGTGAGTTCAGCAACCCGCGTTCTTCAAATATGCGGGCCACATTGATCACCAATACCCCATCATCACTTAAGTGGTTGAATATCTCCGTGAAAAATTCACGGGTGGTAAGATGCCATGGAATATAGGGGGGATCATAAGCATCCACATTGATCACCTGATAAATATTTTCATTATGTGTGATCCCCCACCGGGCATCTTCAATATATACATTAAGGTGATTGTTTTTTAATCCGAAATATTTGAAACCTACATTGATGATTTTTCTGTCAATCTCATATCCGTCAACGATTGTCTGTGGATAAGCAATCCTGATCTGTTTGGCGCTTGTTCCGCCTGCTAACCCAAGGATTGCGATTCGCTTGATTTGATCCTGATGTATTGGCGCAGGGTTAAAGAAAGGTGCGGAAAGGACTTGTTCCCAGTAACTATGAAAATCTGTCTGTGTTGGGTGAGCAATCGAATGAATACCCTGCCCTTCATTTATACGCAGGACGGTGTAATCATTTATTTCCTGAACCTGGACATAGTTATATGCAGATTCATCCTCAAAGATGATGCCCTGTGCTTGTTTGTCAAACCCTCTTAATCCGATAATGGAGAGGATGATAAGTAAAAGAGGCATCCAAAGAAACACAATCATTTTTCTTAGATTTACTGCTGCCCATATCCCCAGCAGGCTGACAAACATTAAAAGTATACTGATACTTATGAAAGTACGGTATGTTCCAATGGTTGGAATTAGGATGAGCACCGGCAGAAACGTGCCAATGAATGAACCAGCTGTGGAAATAGCATAGATTCTTCCTGCGGTTTGCCCGGTCTCTTTGTTGTTGTCTAGGGCAAGGCGAATAGCGAATGGCGAAGCAGTTCCCAGTAACGTGATCGGAATGCTGAACAGGAGCAAGACAGAAAGAAATGATCCAATCATTGCGGCGGTTTGCATGTGATCGAATGCATTACTGGCAAACTTAAGAATTGGGCGGGACGCAAGCGGAATGATTCCAATGAATAACGCTGCCCAAATGAGAATCACGAAAAAGGTCTCATGTTTTGGGGACCGGTCGGCCCATTTTCCTCCAATGGAATAACCAATGGATAGATAGATCAGTATCAATCCAATGATCACAGCCCAGACCAAATTGCTTGATCCAAAATAATTACCTAATAATCGCGAGGCGGAGAGTTCCACAGCAAGAGTGGCAGCGCCTGCGCTAAATACCCCAAGATATAGATAGCGATGCATTCGAGAAATTATAACCGAATGAGGTTTTGAAAAACTTCCGTTGTGTGTTTTAATGAGGAAAGGAGAAAACATGACATATTTAATTACTGTATCAGAAATGACCACTCTTGAAAATGAAGCCAATGAAAGAGGGCTTGGATATGACCAAATGATGAGGAACGCTGGGTCAGCGTTGGCTGATGTGATTCACGAACGATATGGCCATACCCAATCAAAAAATATTTTGGGATTGATTGGCTCCGGCAATAATGGGGGAGATGCTTTAATTGCTCTTTCTGAGCTAATAGAGAAAGGGTGGATAGTGACCGCTTACTTAATTAAGAAACGGAAGAAAAAAGACCCTTTAGTATTGAGCATTATCAATAATGGTGGTCATATTATTTCTGTTGATGAAGACGGATCTTTTAATGATTTGCAGGAATTGATTGGGAGCAGCGACATCATTCTTGATGGAATTCTGGGTACAGGATTCAAACTGCCGTTAAGGGAGGAAATCTTTGCCCCCCTTCAAGTTTTTTTTAAGTTTGATTCCCTTCCTGAAATTGTGGCAGTTGATTGCCCATCAGGGGTTGATTGTGATACCGGTGAGACGGCGAAAGAAACCCTTCACGCGGATCTTACTGTATGCATGGCGGCAATAAAAAAAGGATTGCTGAAATTTCCGGCATTTGAATATGCGGGCGAGATTGTGGTTGTGGATATAGGGCTTCCGAAAAATCTTCTGGAATTTAAGAATATCCAAGCGTCTGTTGTTAGTCAAGGTATGGTGCAGAAAATGCTCCCTGCTCGCCCGCTGGATGCGCATAAGGGGACCTTCGGGGCGTGTATGATCATTGGGGGATCAACAAACTATTGTGGGGCAGTGCTTCTTTCTGCTGCATCGGCATATCGAGTTGGGGCTGGATTGGTGCGTGCTGCGATACCATGTGCAATATATGATGCCATCGCCGGGCAATTACCTGAATGCACATGGATTGTTCTCCCGCATTCAGCGGGTTCGATCAGCGGCAGCGCGAGTGTGGTTATCCGGGAAAATCTTGATCGAGTAACTGCCCAATTAATTGGCCCGGGATTGGGGCAGGAAAAAGAAACGCAGGAATTCATGAAGAATCTGCTGCATTTTGAGGAAACACCTGGTAAAAAAACAGCAATTGGATTTTTAGGCCAATTGGAGAAAACAGAGAATAAAGAACCTCTCAATCAACCAACTCTGGTTTTTGATGCGGATGCGCTCAGACTGCTTTCCAATATTGATGATTGGCATCAAATGCTAAAACAAAGGGCCGTGTTAACACCCCACCCTGGAGAGATGGCTGCGCTAACTGGATTGACGATAGATGAAGTCCAGAATGACAGAGAAGGGGTTGCGAAAGATTATGCAGCTAAATGGGGGCATGTGGTTGTCTTAAAGGGTGCCGTTACGATAATTGCTTCACCTGATGGCGAGACTGCGTTTGTCCCGATTGCGACCCCGGCATTGGCATCGGCAGGTACAGGTGACGTACTGTCGGGGATGATCACAGGGCTGATCGGCCAAGGCATGACGGCTTTCGAAGCAGCAGTGGCTGGGGCATGGCTGCATGCTAGAGCAGGAGTTGCCGCTGCCACAAAGCAGGGTCAGACCATCTCAATTACCGCGAGTGATGTGATTGGTGAGATCTCGGTTGCCTTAAAAGAAACAACCAGCACGAAATAAACATAATGCTGGTTGTGACTTAATTAATCGTAAAGTTTCTTATGCTTCTTTTTTAGGCGAAGCCGCTTTTTTTGCGCGCGGAACTGCTTTGGTAACCTTTTCTTTACTTTCATCAAGTAATACTTGGCCTTTTTTCGCGATCTCGTTTGCTTTTTTCTTCGCGTCTTCGAGCAGCACCTCAGCTCGATTTACCGCATCTTTTGCCGCTTTCTCAGCTTTACTAATTGTTTCTTCTACTGTTTCGGAGGTTTGATCTTTCAATTCGATCGCTTTATCTTTAATAATTGTACGTGTCTCTTCGCCGGTTTGTGGCGCGAAAAGAAGAGCAGTAATTGCACCAGTTAAGCCGCCCACGATAAAACCTATTAAAAATGTTCCAAAATCATCTCGTTCTGACATGTTTTACTCCTTTGTGTTATCTTTTCTAAGGAACCCAATAATTTCAAATAATTTTCTTCCCCCTGCTAACATACCGCCAATAGATACGATTGGCCTGACCGCTCTCTCAGTTATAAATTGGCTGGTTCCTTTCACTGTACGAATAGTTTCTTTTGTTGAAGAAAGGATTGGCCTAATCTCATTCTGGAGTAGATTGGAAAGAAGCGCTAATTGGATAATTAGAATAATCAATGCTGCGCCGATCAGGAATGACTCGAAAACCAGAATGATGATAAAAATGTCTCTTACCTGACTGGCAATTTGGGCGTCAGATTTTGCCAGATAAACAACCCCAAGTGTTATCCCGATGAGAAAAAGGGCTGTGATAACGGCGATGATGATTAACGCGGTCTTTTTAGATTGAGAGTTCTTTTCTTTTTCCATAAGATGTATGTGTATACGTTGTAATTGTTTTGCATTATAGCATAGAAGAATTCTGGTTAAGTAAACAAGCTGAAACTGGAATTAAAGTTAAAAACAGCTATATTTTGCTAAAAATAATGGGGCATGTTAAACTTATAGGCTACGGTTTAATAAGATTAATAGGTAGTTTGGAAAGAAAGAGGTTTATGGAACCATTTCTTATATTTGGGTTAGGCAATCCCGGGCGAGAATACGAGCGAACCCGGCACAATATTGGGTTTATTGCGTTGGATAAATTGTCTATCGAATGGAAGATTGATATTTCACGTTACCGATATAAATCACTGGTTGGCGAAGGTAAATTTGCTGGAAATCGAATTTATTTGGTGAAACCGCAAACGTACATGAATAATTCAGGCAACGCAGTACGTTCCTTTATGCGTTTTTACAAACTTGAGCCGGATCGGCTGCTGGTTATTCACGATGACCTTGACCTGCCTTTTGGGAGTATTCGATTGCGGGAAGAAGGCGGATCTGCAGGCCAGCGCGGCATGCAGTCTATAATATCGAAGATCGGTACTGATGAATTTGCACGGTTGCGAATAGGGATTGGCCGTCCTCCTGGGAGGATGGATCCAATGGATTATGTATTAAAGAAATTCTCCCATAACTCAGAAACCGATCTTGATCTGGTTTTAAACACAGTGGTTCGATCTATTGAGGTTATGTTGAAAGATGGCATCGAAAAAGCGATGACACTTTATAATCATTCGGTTCTACAGGATGAGTGAAAATAGCCTAATTAATTTTTCAAAAATACCCGGCTACAAGAATTTACTTTCTGAATATAAATCTGGCCAATCTCAGGCGTTAATTAGTTTGCCGCGGTCCGTTCGCTTGCCATTCATCGCTGCTATTCACAATGACCTTAAGCAAACTATCCTTTTTGTTACTTCAAAATCAGACCGCCTGCTTTCTATGCATGAGGAATTTTCTTTTTGGGTAGAGGAATCACGGCGGCATATCTTTTCTGAACCTTCACCATTATTTTATGAAAGATCTGGTTGGAGTGCAGCTACTCGATATGATCGGTTGGACACTTTAACTGATATTGCGCAGTATTTTATTCCTGGAAGAAAAGAATCTTATTCTCCGTCAGTAATTTTCGCATCAGTAAAATCGCTGATGACAAAGACTATGCCAAGAAGGGATTTCATTCGTAGTTCTTTTTCGTTGAATGTAGGCGATAAAACCGAAATCAATGATTTGATTTTCAAATTATTGACAACTGGTTACACTCCAGTGGAGATTGTTGTGGCAGGAGGACAATTATCCAGAAGAGGAGGGATTTTAGATATTTGGCCGACAAATTTCAAGAATCCTGCTCGGATAGAGTTTTTCGGGGATGAAATGGATACAATGAGGATCTTTGATCCTGTTACCCAGCGGTCAATCGAGAAAATTGATTCTGTGTTTATTCCACCTGGCAGAGAAATTCTTCGAGTCGATACTATCGAAAAGATTGAAAAAGAACCAGAGGAACTATCAGAATTTCTTATTCCTGCTGTTTTCCCTTATGCGGGATCACTGATTGATTATTTACCAAAAGGCTCAATCATTGTATTAGATAATGCGGCTTCTTTGCAAGTTACGGCAGATGAAATTGAAACACAGGCAATAAGAATTAAGGTGGAAAACGAGAAATCCGGAATGATTCCTTCTGATTTTCCCTCCCCTTATATCACCTGGTCGGAAATAATAGATGAGATATCTCAACGAAATTCAATTGATTTAGGGTTTCCATTAAATGAAAATGGGCATCAGATTTCTGATGCTTTTTCACCCAGTCCGCGTTTTGGCAGCCGCCTGGATGAGTTGTTCAGATTTATCAATGATAATGACAAGAAAATAGAACGTGTGTATATCGTTTCCAAGCAGATCAACAGAATTAAGGAAGTACAGGATGGATCCTCTTCATCTTCTTCAAACCTGGAAAAGGTAGTTTTCATTGAGGGAGGATTGAACGCCGGTTGGAAAACGCAGTATCCAGGAGGGAAGGAGCAATACTTATTTTCTGATAGTGAATTGTTTGGATGGGAACTTCCCAGACCACGCAGACAGAAACATAGAAGAACTGCATTTCCAGAAATTTCGTATGCAGATCTAGTTGTTGGCGAGTATGTTGTTCACATTGATTATGGCATCGCGAGGTTTGGTGGTCTTGTTCATCGCTCCATTGAAGGAACGAACCGGGATTTCTTGCTTTTAATGTATGCTGACGATGATGAATTATTTGTACCTGTCCATCAGGCAGATAGAATCAGCCTGTATATTGGTCCAGGGAATCGTCAACCTAATTGCTCCAGATTGGGGTCTGCGGGTTGGAAAAATAAACGCAGCCGTGCAAGACAAGCAGTAAAGGAAATCGCGTATGATCTTCTGGAATTGTATGCATCTCGCCAAACTGTGAATGGATTTGCATTCCAAAAGGATACTGAATGGCAGGCGGAGTTGGAAGCCGGTTTTCCCTATCAAGAAACTGATGACCAGGCAAAGGCTATTGTGGAAGTTAAAAAAGATATGGAACGGGCCCGCCCGATGGACCGTTTATTATGCGGTGATGTTGGATATGGAAAAACTGAAGTTGCTTTACGATCCGCATTTAAAGCGGTTATGGGTAATAAGCAGGCGGCAATGCTGGTTCCAACAACTGTTCTAGCCCACCAGCATTTTGAAACTTTCAAATCTCGGCTATCCCCATTTCCTTTTCAGATCGAAATGCTTTCAAGATTTCGAACACCTTCAGAACAGGCAAAAATTCTATTGCAACTTGAGACGGGCGAGGTTGATATTGTGATCGGGACACATCGACTGCTGCAGCCAGACGTCATTTTCAAGGACCTTGGGCTGCTTATCGTCGATGAGGAACAGCGGTTTGGTGTGACGCATAAAGAGTTCTTCAAGAAAATGCGGCAGGAAATTGATGTGTTAACTTTAACGGCAACACCAATTCCGCGGACGTTATACATGGCGTTATCTGGCATCCGTGATATATCTGTGATCAATTCTCCCCCTGCCGAGCGGCTGCCGATCCTAACGTTTACCGGGCCTTATGAGGAGAATGTTGTCCGCAAAGCGATCATCAGGGAAATCGATCGCGGAGGACAGATATTTTTTGTACACAACCGGGTTCAATCCATTCAAGTAGTGGCAAGTAAACTACAGAAACTTGTTCCTGAAGCTAAGATTGGAATTGCCCATGGACAAATGCGGGAAAAGACCTTATCTGGCGTAATGAGCAAGTTTACGGCAGGTGAATTTGATGTTCTGTTATCCACGTCCATCATCGAATCTGGACTTGATATACCTAACGCGAACACGCTGATCTTAGATCGAGCGGACACCTTCGGACTTGCTCAACTCTATCAGCTGCGGGGGCGAGTTGGACGAGGATCGTCGAGGGCATACGCATACTTTTTCCACCATACGAAAAAAGTACCAACACCAGAGAGTCTTGAACGTTTGGAAATAATTGCTGAGAACACACAATTAGGCGCGGGATATTCAATAGCGATGCGGGATTTGGAGATGCGCGGTGCTGGAGACCTGTTGGGTACAAACCAGCATGGGTATATTGCTTCTGTGGGTTTTCATTTATACACACGTTTATTGGCAGAGGCCGTCCAGCAGCTGAAAGGAGAGAAAGGATTCAAGTCCCGAGTTGAGGAATTATTATCGGTGAATTCTATCCGCCCCCTGGTAAGTGTAGAACTCCCTATATCTGTTCATATCCCATCTGAATATGTAAAAAATGATTCCCTTCGATTAAAGCTGTATCGACGAATTGCTGATATAGATAATGAGGATGAAATAGGTTTGTTAATCGCGGAGTTTGAAGATCGCTTTGGACATCCCCCAGAAGAAGTTATCAATTTGCTGTTTCAACTGCGAGTAAAACTAAAGGCAGAGAAATGTGGCTTATCTTCTATATCTGTTGAAGGACAGAATTTGTTGTTGAAATATCCTCTTTCTTCTGAAGAAAAAACATATAGAGAGCTGCCTGATTTGGGAAAAGGGGTAACAAGGGGAAAAAATGTGTACAGGATGCTTAGAGGTGGAAGAATAGATTGGCGTATTCGGCTCATTAATATTCTGAATTTATTAATTCAAGCAGAGGGAAAACATTAGATGAAATTTAAACTAAAAGCACCTTATCAGCCCACGGGTGATCAACCGGAAGCGATTAAGAGCCTGGTTGAAGGTGTTAGAAATGGTAAACAGCACCAGGTTCTTTTAGGTGCTACTGGTACAGGTAAGACTTTCACAATTGCTAATATGATAAATGAGCTGCAAATGTCTGCGCTGGTGATGGTACATAACAAGACGCTGGCCGCACAGTTATATGCGGAGTTCAAAGAATTCTTCCCTGAGAATGCCGTTGAGTATTTTGTGTCATATTATGATTATTATCAGCCAGAAGCTTACGTCCCCAGGCAAGACTTGTATATTGAAAAAGAGACGGATATCAACGAAGAAATAGAACGGCTGCGATTAGCGGCAACCACCTCTTTGGTTTCTCGGGAAGATGTTATTGTCGTTGCTTCAGTATCCGCGATTTACGGGCTTGGAAGTCCAGAGGCGTATAGCAGTATTGTTATCAAATTGAGAAAAGGTGAGATCTATCGAAGAAATGTCCTTCTTCGCCAGCTAATCGAAGAGCATTATTCGCGGAATGATATCGATCTCCGCCCAGGAATTTTCCGTTTACGAGGTGACACTTTGGAAGTGTTTCCCGCATACGAAAAGAATCTTTCATACCGAATTACTTTCTTTGGTGATGAAATTGAACGAATTCTTTCTGTTCAACCAGTTACTGGAGAAATCTTAAGCGAATTAGAAGAAATTGAAATATTTCCCGCTAAACATTTCATTACACAAGAAGATCGACTGAAAAAGGCGATCAGTGATATCGAAACTGAATTAACGGAGCGTCTATTATTCCTAAAAGAGAACCAAAAATTATTAGAAGCTCAGCGGTTGGAGCAAAGAACAATGTTTGATCTTGAGATGTTGAGGGAGATCGGTTATTGTTCGGGAATAGAAAATTACTCACGCCATTTGGACCAGCGGCCAAAGAACTCACCCCCATGGACATTAATGGATTTTCTCCCCTCAGATTTTTTACTTATTATCGATGAATCCCATATGACGGTACCTCAAATTCGAGGTATGTATAATGGTGACCGTTCAAGAAAAGGCACATTGGTTGAATATGGATTTCGGCTTCCCTCCGCGTTGGATAATCGACCGTTAACATTTGAAGAATTTGAATTGAAGATGGGAGCAACTGTTTATACAACCGCGACACCTGGCCCTTATGAATTAGGGAAAGCCGATCAAGTGATTGACCAGATTATTCGCCCTACTGGTCTAGTTGACCCTCAAATCGAGGTGCGCCCAGTCCATGGGCAAGTGGATGATTTGATTGGGGAGATCAGAATCAGAGTGGAAAAGAAAGAACGTGTATTGATTACAACTCTTACTAAGCGAATGGCAGAGGACCTGACCGAATATTTGAAAGGAATTGAGATCAATGTGCAATATCTTCACTCTGAAGTGGAAACTCTTGATCGTGTTGGTATTTTGCGGGATCTGCGGATGGGTGTGTATGATGTGATCGTTGGGATAAACTTATTAAGGGAAGGGTTGGATTTACCGGAAGTATCTTTGGTTGCAATACTTGATGCAGATAAGCAGGGCTTTTTACGCTCTGCGACTGCGCTCATTCAAACAGTCGGCCGGGCGTCGCGTAATTTACAGGGAAAAGTGATCATGTATGCCGACAAGATTACAGACGCCATGAAACAAGCAATTGATGAAACCAACCGCCGCAGGAAAAAACAAGAAGCATACAATAAGAAACACAATTTTGAACCTTTTACAATTATCAAGGAAATTTATGATATAACCGAACGGCTTACATCACAATCATATATTGCTGATGGTCAGACGGATTATTCTGTAGACGGAACGATTTCAAGGCTGCCGATTAAGGAATTGAAAAAGATTATTGAAGAGACAAGAGAAAGAATGGAAGCGGCGGCGAAATCTTTGGAGTTTGAACGGGCAGCTGCTCTGCGGGATCAGGTCTTCGAATTACGGAAAATGCTTGCGGATGAATCAAATGTTTCCCCATGGGAACGAATCGCTATTATTTCTGGCGAAGAATAGGTGTGGTTCGATTATTTTGTTTGAAGAATAGTGAAAGGTGAAAGATCATTCTTAGATTTCTGCCATTCAACATCGACTTTCACGACTTGTGCCATCTGCGGCCCTTTGCGGACATCCTTAAGAAATGCGTCTAATTTCTTTTTAGGTCCATCAGCGAGGATCTCTACACTACCATTGATCCTGTTTCTCACCCAACCATGCAGTCGAAGATCCTGCCCTGCTCGATACACAAAGAACCTGAAACCCACCCCTTGCACAAATCCCTGCACAATAGCGTGCAGGCGTTCATTGTTTTCGTTTTCCATAATAATTGTCAGGATTGGTCGAATAGGTCGAATGCGGGCATCCCAGATGAGAGGTCCAGGTTATCCATAGCCATTTCTAAAATTCCTGTCTCGTCTTCATCGTCACTTTCTTCGATCATTTTTTCGAAAAGGTCTTTAATGTCGTTTCCACCGATTTTAGATAATGCCCATATTGCTTGTATATATAATTCTTCATCGGGTGAAGAGCTATCCATAATTTCAATAATTTGCTCTTTCGCAGATTCGATCTCCAATTCTCCAGCAGCTTTAACTGCTTCAATTTGGATATCAGTATCGAGGTCTGATAGTTTCTCTAACACTACTTTTCCCCATATATTATTTGCTGACCTGCTGATAGCCAATAGTGCTGAAAGATGCCACTTCTTATCATTCATTTTTAATGCATTAGTGATAAAGTGATTCACTTTTTTGTTGCTGGAATAACCTAAAGATTCAAGAATCCTCTGCTTGATGGAGTCATCTTCGATTTTTAAATATTCATTAATTAGTAAATCTTGAACCTTATTTGCTGATTTTTCTGGAATTTCTTCAAGTTCGCCTAAAAGCACAAATTTTCCGAGAGCTGAAGCGGCAGACGCGTTGACCTCGGAGTCGGAATCGTTTTGTAAAAGGTTGATGAAGATGGGGATTAATTTAATATTGCTGCATTCCCAAAACAAGGGAATTGCCTGGCTTCTGACCCGTGGATCATGATCTTGCAAAGCAAAATAACCAAAATCATCACAGGAAGCGAGAGTATTGGCTTCCATCAGAGATTCTAAATCTTTCAGGAGGTTGCATTTTCTTTCCCTATCGACTTCAGGCCAAATAGGTTTTATTTTTTCTAGATCATCCAGGGATAAATCTGAAAAAAAGAGCAAAAACTGTGAACTAAATGGCTTGCTGTTATCTAGAAGGTTATTAATTACATCATCAGTAGAATACTCTAGGTTTGCTTCCATTTTTTCTTTTTATGGTAACACAATTGGATTAATTATGTCTTGATAAAAAACATATCCCATCAATATTAATAATCCTGAGTAACCAATAAAATGGATAAGGTTCTCATATTTCACCGGTACTCTTTTACCGAGGAAAATCTCAGGAAGAATAAAAAGTATTCTTCCGCCATCAAGTGCGGGGATGGGGAGTAAATTTGAAAAACCCAGCGATACCGAAATTATGCCAAAGAACCAAGCTATATTAATTACAGCTAATGAGGGATCATCCTGCTCGATCACCCGCTCGTCTTCACGAAATTGAGAATATACATCATAGATTCCCTTCGGAGATAGCATGCGTGTTTCTTGAGGATTCACATCTCCTCTGAGAAGCATTCCCGGGATTGATAATAACTGCTTGCCTTGTTCAAGAGCAACTCTACCCCCCGTTGGTATAGCCCCAATAAAACCAATATTTTTGGTTGGGTTTTGCATGATTATCCCTATTGCTCCCTCGCCTTCTGGTGGGTCAATTCTGGGAATAAGGACTATTTCTATTATTTCATCATCCTGAAGGATTGTAAGCGCGGTTTCTTTACCAAGATTTTCTTGAACCAAGGTGATAACTTGAAAGATCCCTGTTATATTCTTTCCGTTTATACCCTGGATAATATCAGTTTCTTTTAATCCAGCTTCTGCTGCGGGAGATCCTGATGCAATTCCTGCGATTTCTACAATATCAGGTTGCGGGATTCCGGTTTTAGAGATTACCAAGCTAAATAATAGGACTCCGGTTAATAAATTCATAAGAGGTCCGGCGATTAATGTGCCCAGCCGCTTCCACTTATTTGCTTTGTAAAGACCTCCATCAACATTGGGATCGTCTTCTCCCTTGAATCTTACGAATGCTCCAAATGGAATTAAATTTATCGTGAAATCTGTACCTTTCCAATTAAATAATTTTATTATCTTGGGAGGATATCCAAAACCAAACTCTTCGGCTTGAATTCTAAAGAGTTTTCCAACAAGGAAATGCCCCAGTTCGTGAACCAATAAAAGGATGCTCAGGGCTGTAATGAATTCAATCAGGCTTAATAAGGAATTATTTATCATATGAAAAGATTATAATGCCCCCGTTGGATTTTAATGTAGGAAATATATTAATTTGAACTTGTTGGTTGAATGACGCTTGCGCCTTTACCAGAAGGTGATTTGAGAATTTTAATAATTCCTGGAATGTCCCGCAAATTATCCTCAACTTTTTTGTGGCTTTCTTCTGTACAGATAATATGTACGTTTGAACCTGCATCGAGAGTGTATGCAGCGGCGAGACCTTTTTTGCGCATCTTCTTAACTTCTTGCATGATCAATAACGATGCAGGCTGCCAATATATGATAGGCGGTTTTGAGGTCATCATAACCGCGTGCATCATGTTGCTGTCAAGTTCAATGATCTCTGAAAGAGCTCCAAAATCTTTACCAATAATCGCGCTTCTGCAAATGTCAAGCCGACGCGGAGCATCCATGATTCGGGCTTGCTGCAGCGGGCTTGAATCTGCCATGCTGTGTCCTTTAGTAGAACTCACTTCTTTCGGCTTGCTTTCAATAATGGCAATACAATCCCATAATTGCCAATGATGCTCGTGGGCGATAGTTGTTGCATAAGAATCTTCATGTCTGCTGCCAGTTTTCCATTCACAGTAACCAGGAGGAATAGACCGGCAAGCAGAGCCTGATCCCAATCGGGCGATAGCAGATAATTCCTTTTGTGGTAGATGAAGTTCGTGAAAATGTGCAATCGCGGTGGAAAGGGCTGCAAAGGCGGAAGCAGAAGAGGCGATGCCAGCGGACATTGGAAAGTTGTTTGTGCTTTTAACTTCCAGGAATCCATCTTGCTTGTAAATTTTTCTGATGAGGTCTAAATATTGCTGGATTCGGTGCAAAGCGGGGCCCGTTTGCGCTGCTCCATTCAGCTCAAGGTGGTCATTTAATAGATTTTGGTTTTCTGTAACTGTGGTGGTCGTGTTCAAACTAGCCAGATTCATGGATATGGAACCATTGGAGGGGAGTCTCAGAGAATCATCCTGGTTTCCCCAATATTTTATAAAGGCGATGTTTGGGTGTGCTATGGCTGTAACTGAGTAAGTTTTCACTGGGGGGATAATGGTGCTTTCTATCTTGAAGAAGATATTTGAAGGATGTCGCCTTCCTCATTTGCTTTCACTTTAATTGAAACAGGGATTGTGTGCCCGTTAGCTGTTATTGTGCTGCCGATATACTTGAGGATTGTTGAACCATCGGGCATTTTTTGTGTCTTTGGAGGGGTATTATTAAGATAAGGAAATTGTTTAAATATCTGATCACTTACCTTTTTTATTTTATTTAAATCCATAAGTTTAATAAATTAGTATGTTTTGTTTGAATTATAACCTTTCCGTAGAAATGCGGGTACTTCTAGTGTATCTTCGTAATTATCTAACGATTTGGAATACACCAGATTTTCCTTGTTATTAACTGAAACGCAATCCTGTTCGATTAATTTGGTTGGTTTGTGTTTATAATTATCTTGATAAAGCAGTGGTGTAGCCCCTATACCAGTAAGTAAGATCGAAACCATCACTTGGTCATCACCTGGTTTTGTTTGTTCAACTACGGGTATGATTTCGGTATTCTCCCCAACCTTTTCTTTTAAATATTCAATGGCAAGGTCAATTTCATTGATTTTTAAATCACCCGTCAATTTAATTATAATCCCTTGTGCTTGATGAATTGGCGTTTTTTCAAGCAGAGGGTGTATCAATGCGTTCTGTATTGCAGAAATGATCCTTTCGTTTCCCTGACCATAACCAATTGAAATGTATACGCCCCCACCATTTCTCATTAATTTGGATATATGTGAAAAATCAATGTTCAGCACACCATGGTTATTCAAAATCCCAGTTATCCCTTGAATCCCCTTGATGAGGACGTCATCTGCCATTCCAAGAGCAGTTTTTATGGGTGTGTTTGGCGCGGCAAGGTTTACTAAACGATCGTTCGGGATAGTAACTAAAGTGTTTGTGAAGGGCTGCAAATTGATTGTTGCCTCATAGGCAATGATCTTTCTTTTTTCTGCCTCAAATGAGAAAGGTAATGTGACTATTGAAATTGTCAGGATATCCAGTGATGCGGCAATTCTTGCAGCAATCTCAATTGCTCCAGAACCAGTTCCTCCTCCCATCCCTGTAGTTAAGAATAAAAGATCTGAACCCTGAATGCATTCAATCAAATCCTTGTAATTTTCTTCAGCGGCAGTTTTCCCGGTTGAAAGATCTCCTCCTGCACCATGCCCATTAGTGGTGCTGGTGCCTAACCGGCCGACTTTGTCAGCTCTGCATGTAGATAGAGAATGAAAATCCGTGTTAGCAGCAATCAATTCCACCCCTTCAAAGTCTAAAGCGGAAAGGCGAGAAATTGTATTGCACCCACTCCCACCAAGTCCGAGAACTTTGATCTTTTTCGATAGTGATTCATGTTTTAGTTGGCTGTGATTGTTCATGCTTTTCTACTCGCTTTGTAATTCTGATATTTCGTTTGGGGAAATAATCTTAATAATGCAATTTTCCGATAAGGTTTCTATATCATTGGATAAAGATTCTTTTTTCTTATCGGTTATGAAAAGAACATAAGCTGCATTTGCAGCTTCGACTTTTGAAAA
>Ga0255385_10035_pt1 | contig 15000 bp, 14 predicted proteins | sample ANMaggSeSYBR01G3_FD_182103 | JGI IMG/M metagenome (GOLD analysis project Ga0255385, IMG submission 182103) | Sediment cell enrichment communities from methane seep in Santa Monica Basin, California, United Staets - ANME aggregate JGI... | ecosystem: Environmental > Aquatic > Marine > Cold seeps >...
AGATCACAAATTGAGAATTGTTGGACCTCGGGCTATCGAGGATGAATTTGCATTTGAAATTTAAAAAAAAGGATGGGATAAAATCGTATGTCTTCTAAATCTATAGTATTGGAACGAAAAGGGGAAAAAGATGGTTTTGCTCAAAGATTTGGAAAGGCCATACCAGATGGATCTCTGGTATTTATAGAGGGAAAAGAAGGGACTGGAAAAAGTATTTTTTGTCAGAGATTTTGTTGCAGTTTTTTGGTGAATGGACATACTTGTTCCTATATTTCTACACAATTTACAATTAAAAGTTTTCTTAGACAAACAGCTTCTGTTGGGTATGATGTCAGGAAACATTTAATGAGAGGTAAGCTTTTCTTTATCTCTACTGAAGTAATGTTAGCAGAAACTCTACCTAAAGAAACGTTCCTTGATGGTTTGACGACAACAAAAAAGCTTTTTGACCCTGAAATAATAGTTATTGATTCGCTTTCTACTCTTTTGAACAAAAGTCTAAACATGGATAATTTAGTTGACCTCACTAGTTTTTTTAATCGTTTAACCGGCTCGGGTAAGATAATAATTGTGACGGGTAATCCCAACGAGTGGCCGGCAGAAATTCATAATGCGTTTAAAATGATTTGTGATATTAATTTTAAGGTTACTCGTGAATCTATGCCCGGGATTGGTATAGTTCATAACATTTATCTTGAGAAGTTTAACGGTGCGCGTCATAGGTTTGAACCTTTGACTACGTTTTCGGTCAAACCTGGTACGGGACTTGCAATTGAAACAAGTGGTGTGGCATTCTAAAAAAGAAAGGTTAGAAATATGTCAAGGATAGAAAAAAGTGAGGAAGAAGAACTGTTACGAAATAATCCTCATCTTCAGAAATATCTTGAGAGTATCCAGAAGAAAATGGGCAGGCCAATTTTTTACAGTAAGTTAACTGGGGACGTCAAAGGGGAGAAATATCCTAATGTAATCTATCTTACAAAAGAAGTTGTTTTTATACACATCTATCGAACTGAAGATATGGACAATATATTATATCATGCTATTGAGCCCATATTAAACGAAGCGGAGGAGAAGAAACGCAATGAGCTCCTTGATCTCATGTATGAAAAAGCCCATCTTAGAATAAATATTTGAAATGTTTCATTTGTTGTTACAAGTACTTTTCCACCAGTATTTTTTAGGTAAAATATGTAATCACTACCCGAAATTGGAATGTTACTAGAATCGCTAATAATCTTAAACTCTGTATCCAATTGTTCCTGCAATCTATTTCCTCTATCTGAAAGGCTTGTACTAATATCTATTGTTACAGCCATGAAAACGCCTGAAACGGCGCCAGCTACAATTACAGATGCGATAAAGAATATTGCATGCGTTCCTGTTAAACTAAATCCCACTTTTCATCACTCTTTTATATTTCTCAACCTATTGAATTACATATTCATAGTAATCTGATATGCCATTATTTGTAACAACTTTCAATTTTTTGCTTCCACTACTTATGTCAGTAACGTTGAAATATGCCACATTTTCAGGGAATAAATACGAATTTGAGCAGATAAATTCTTGACTTTCTCCATTTATCAAAATGTTAAAATGGCATGTTTCTAAGTTAGTACTGCCTGTGTTTTCCACAGTGATGTTAACATCATAGTTTGCTCCACTGCTGGAGTTGGTGACTCCACTAATAATTATATCAGTTTGAATCTGATCAACATATCTATCCTTCATTTCTTTGTAGGAATCATAAATATCGGTTGTCGTAGGTAGGATATTCCCAGTCAGAGTCCCTATAGCTACCAATGTGGAAACACCTATGATAGCGGCAGCAGCTGCCAATGAGAGCCCCATCCTTACACTACCTCCAAATAGTACGAAAGCACTTCAATTCCCCTCTATTTGTTTTAATATGAATTAATTTATAGTTCTAAATTCGTAATAAATGTTTTTATTTCAAATGATAATTATCCAACTTTTTCATCATTCTGGAGATGTCCCCATCTATTCTTTCTAAGAAATGTTTGTCAAATTGTGTTCCCTTTAGTTTCTGTATGAACAGCAATGATTGAATGTGATCTCTCGCCGGTAAATCAGATGTACCTTTCTTAGCGGTTTCTTCATTCTTTCCTTCTTCAGTTATGCCACTGGAATAATCAATTAAGCTAATTTTCGCATCTTCAGAAATCCACCCAATATCGACATAGTAATCTAATATGTCTGAAAGATAAGGTCTCTTGCACTTATCAATAAGAAATTGAAGCCATTTCATCAAAACTACAACACCCTCAGGGTCAGTAGGAACTTCTGTTAATAGGTCCATATCTCTTTGGATGTACACTTTGATTTTCTCAGGAACTTTAATATCTTCTGTTGTAACAATCTTGGTTGATGGTATTTTTTCTCCATTCATCCCAAACTGCATCTCATTTTCCTTTGTAGTAATGTTACTATGTGCGAGTTCATTACCCTTACCTATCGTGTCCTTCTCTACGTTGGTGATTCTCTCCTGTAGTTCTTTTACGGAATCAACAAGTTTTTTCATATCTGCACTCGGTTCTGTCTTTTCACTCGAAAGTTGTCCCGTATCTGGCATTTTATTCTTGCCGTCGTATTGACCAAATTTAACATAGGTGTGCATCGCTTCTCTTATTTTACTCGCAAGTAGATCAAGATTTTCCTTACTGATTTTTACCCGACTTTCTTTTAATTTCTGTTCCAATTTCTCTGCGACTCTCTTAGGAATCACATTTTTGGCAACTAGGGCAGATAGCTCACTTTTAAGCTCAAATTCTTCTGAAACTTTGTTTTTACTATCTTCCGAACTCTCTTCCATATTTCCCACCTAATTTTAATTTAAACTTTCTATGAATTCGTCTATTATTAAATCAACCTTCTCATCTGCCGTTAGTGCGTTTAGTGACTCCTCTACTATACTGTCTAAATCTATATCGCCTTCAATTAGCTTTTCTGGGACGTTCTTACTATATTCATCATTGACTGACTTAGACGTTTGTTCTCGATTCCCCTCCAAATTTACACCCGCTCGTTCAGCGAAAGATTCCAAGTCTCCCATTCTTGTCTTTAAAGTCTCAACTTCTCGAGTGAAATTTTCCAGAGCGTCGATTCTCTTTTTTGTGACTTTTGAAAGGCCGACAAAAGGATTCATTTGTTCTGATACAATCTCATACAAACTAACAAGATCATCAAGATCCCTTGTCACAGCGTCCAACTTTTCATTTAAGTTGGTTACTCCATCCTGATTTTTTTTGATTTGAAAATCAAAATCTTTTATGCTTTGATGTATCGCCGAATCCTGTCCAGTGGCTCCATCCGTTGTTGGACTTGGTGCAGCATTCTCTTTTGGCGCCTCCTCTATTTTTTCATCTGATGTCTCAGATTTTTCTGTTTCTTCGGATGATCCAAGTTTGATAACTTTTCTTATGCTATTTACATCTGCTTTTGTATTTCCAGATTTTTCTCCCTCATCTTTTGGAGTTGATTCGGTTGCAGATTTAGGGGTTTCCTCTCCGTTTACCTCAGATTCGGTTTTGTCAGGATTTTCCTCATCATTGGAGCTTGCCTGTTCTCCAGTCGGTTGCTCCGCTGATTCATCTTCACTTTTACCCATCCTCAATTTCATCCATACCCCTTCCTATATAACACGTATATAGACTAATTTATATACAATAACTATCTGGTATTTATAATTTTACTTCTGTGTGGCATAAGTTTCTTACAGTCAGAGTTAGATAGTAAATAAAACTCACACTGTTTGTGTCATTAAGGGCTAAAATTCAAATAAAAATTGAAAAATTATATCGCCTTATTTTGTAAAACAAAAAGTTTTAAAGTAGTTAGAGAATAGAGACACATAGTAAATTCAAAGATTTCAGCATATGATTATTTTGCTAAGAGGGAAGATGGTTAAACCTACTGAAAGGCTAAATGTAAGGGAAAACAAAAATTCACGCAGCCGTGAAAGTGTTTTAGTGCTGGATGTTGGTCAAGATGGAAAAATCCTTCGATTTAACAAGGAATGCGAACGGATATTGGATATTAGTAAAAAGGAGGTATTAAACAGACAGTTTTTTGATTTTTTGATACCAGAACGCTATTCTGATCAATGGGAAGAAATTTTTGATTACGCACGACAGCATAAACCTCTAAATGACATTGAACTCCCTATATTAACACAGCATGGGCAAGAGATTATGGTATCATGGAGTGGATTTCCTACTAATAATGCTGCAGGTTTGTTTGAAAGCATTGGTCTTATAGGTAAATTGGTTCCTCAAAAGGATAACGTTAATGGGTTTTCGAGTGAACACGTAAAAAAACAAGTAGTGAGTAAAGTAGATGAGGGGTACCTTGCTAAGAAAGACAAGGATAGTGGTAGAGCATTATGTAAGTTTGGAAATAAAAAAGTGGTACTTAAAAAAGGCGGTCACACTCGGCCAAAAGATTTCCACGGTGATGTGAAAACAAAAATTCCTTCAAAAAAAGCAAAAAAGCAAAAAAATTTGAAAAAAGATATTCGCAGTAAAAAAGTGAAAGTTGAAACGGAAAAGTTGACGGAGAAGCATGAAGAGATATTGAAGGATCACAATGATGTTAAAAAAACGATTAAAAAATTGGAAATGATAAATGCGGAGCTAGAAAAGGAAAATAAAAAGTTAGGAAAAAATTTATCTATACTACAAACTCGCTTGGACAATGAGAAAACGAAACAACAAAAACGAGATAAAACATACGATCCTATGGTGAAAAAAAATGCAATTTTGTTTAACAGGGGAATACATTTTTTGTTTGATTGCATTGGGGGAAGCAGAAAAAAGGAAGAATTTGAGAGAATGATGCATGAGTTGGATGAACGTAAGAGTTTGTTGGATGATTTTGAATCTCAGATAGTTGATGATAGAAGGAATCTTGCCGATAGTAGGAGTGAGTTTTGTAGATGGAAAGATAAACTTGAATTATTGGAAGACGAGATTGAGAGGAGACGGGTGGAGGTAGTAGAACAAGAGAAAACGCTTAATGAGCGTGTTACTTCCCCCCTGACTGGAGGAATTCACAATGAGTCAACTTTTGAAGTAGGCGGTGAGATTTCTTCTGATGTTAGCGGCTCAGATATTGAAACAACAGAACATCACAATGTTCTTGATAAAACTGCCCAATGTGCCGCAATTATCCAAAGAGGTGTCTTGAGGCAGATCAACGATTCTTTTGCAGAGTTGATTGGTTTTGAAACTGATGAGCTTATGAATAAAAGTTTGTTTGATTTTATTGCCCCTGAGGGACTTGCAGATCTTGAGAAATATTATTTAAATAGATTAAAAGGATACGATAGTTATACCTATGGAACTGTTTTTTCGACAAAAGATAACGGCAAGATACTAGTAGAAGTAAGTATCAAACCAACTACTTATGATGGTAAGAAAGCTGAGATTGCAATTATTAAAGAACTGGAAAATAAATAAAAAAAGAAACCCTCATGATCCATTAGGTTGCCCATGAGGATGTAAATAGGCTAAAAAAACCTATTTACATGGCAAAGAGGAGATTTCACAGTCTCTTTTACGAGAGATTTATAACTCTCTTTGAAAACACTGCGGGTGCGGTCGTATCGTATTGTGCTTTTATCCCTATTTCTGGTGTGAGTGTACCTGATATAGATTGTCTTGGCAGTAATCCTCCTTGGTCAGGGATGATAGCACTAAGATTTACGATGATGATTATTCGATCTCCGCTGTTCATACCAGAAGTGCCAGTGACTGACGAATCCGGATCATGAATTGCAATGACACCAAATGTGATACTGGTTGTATTATCTAATATGGTATAGCTTGATCCTGGTGCTACCGGCGTATTGAATACACTTTTGTTGTCTACATTTACATTTTGTATGTTTGATTCATCTAACGTGAGAATCGATAGATTGTCAAATAGAGTAGACAAAGTACACAAGCTAAGGCCGATATCCTTTGATCCTGCTCGAGGTCGTACGGTTAGTGCAAGATATTCAATTTTTGTTTTATTTTCATTCGTATATCCTGTTATTGACTCTATGGCTACTCCTGCTGAGACTTCTCGAATGGTTGCTGTCCCTACGGTTTTAGCTCTTGATTGCAATGTTTCACTGGTATTGATTAACACGCTTGCTGCAACTGCTGCAATTAGAACCATAGCAATGAAAACGATAAGTGTCCCAATTCCAACCATGCCTATATCATCTTTTTTAAGAGATCTTTTGTGCTTCCCATAATTATCTTTAGATTTTGGTTTGATTGCAACTATGGTGTTTATACTTAGGCATCCTAATCCTTGTTCGGAGTCGACTATTATAAAACCATCTTTATAGTCTATTTCCTTAAGAGTGCCAGTAACCACACTGGCTCTGTCTTCACCTGGTTCCCGGGTGACGATTTTACAGTATGATCCCTTCAACATTTCCATATACTTTTTTACCATTTTTTTTCACCACCATTTCTTTCCATACATTTCCACGCCAACTTCAGGCATGGTACTTATTTTCATGTTTACTGTTCTCAAGTAACACTATATAAAGCTTCGCCGGTAGAGAAACAAACTGCAAAAATCATCAGAAAGTCAGAATGGTACAAACAAAAAAATCACAATTTGACATTTTTACATGTTTTATGCTAAGTGGATGATTTATTCATTGGTGAAAAGTGTTTTAGACTGTGCTGTACCGCCTGTTTTTCCACATATAATGGTATTAATTGTATAATAAGATTTATATATTATCTTCCCCAAAAATAATACTGGATACAAAAGTGATAAAATGAATAATCGGGGAGGCATAGGAATATCCGCTGCGATCTTACTCATCAGCTTCATACTGATATCGATTACAATAGCGTCGATCATAACAGGTGGAACCACGGGAACATCCGAAGAAAATATGGAAGAAATACTGGATGATGTCCTTGATGAGATTTCCACGTACTTACAAATAAAAGATGTGATGGGTAAATATTATTCTACAGGTGGGGAACAAAGGATAGAAAAAGTAGTAATATTAATTAAACCACTAATATCACAAGGTATAGATATGTCTGAATTAACAATAAAACTATGTGATGGAAACACCGTAAAAATGCTTGGTTATAGTGGAAATGCGCAATTCATTGAGTCAAACTCTCTTTTTGAACATCCTGTGTGGAACAATATCTCAGATAGTACTTTTGGGTTTGTTGTTATACGTGATAAAGATAGATCGTTAGTGGATTATGATGCTATAAATGATAATACCGATATGGCCTACATAATAATCAATCTTTCAGAAGAATTCTCCATGGCTAAAGGAGAAACTATGGATGTGACACTCCTCCCATCAGCTGGAATAAAGAAAACAATAACACTTGATGCACCACTTCCAATGAAACAATTGGTTAATCTGCAATAGCACTAATTTCAATATGCTATTATTCTTCATCATCAAATTTTTCTGTTTTTATATTGCCATCGACAATATTTGGTCCTTTAGAAATCTCGTTAAAAGCCCTAATTTTTTCTTGTAAGTTTCCACCCACTAGCCCTCGGATCTCGTTTTTGATTTCTAGTTCTCCTTGTCTTGTTTTCACCTGTCTTAATTCTTCATCTCTTGCCAGTAACTCGCTTTTCATTTGTTCAAATTCTGTTTGTAATTGATCAATCGTCTTATTTTTATCTGTGAGTGTTGTTTGCTTATCTGCTAATTGTTTTCTCATCTCGCTTATTTCGAGATTTCTTTTTTCCAACTCTGTGTCTAATGCTTTGTTTCCTTCATTTTTTCTCACTAAATCTTTTTTTAACCAGTTTAAAGCTGCTCTACCTGCTCTCGCCTCTCTATCTGTTTCCTCTATTTCTCTTCGCAGTATCTCCATTTCTTCATTTTTTACTTCAAGTACTTGACGCATATTTTCCAATTCGTTTTGTGATGGTATCCTTTCGCTATGTCCGCTTTTAAATTCCTGTTTAATTTGCTGCAGTTCCGTCTGTATCTGTTCTTCTCTCTTGTTTAATTCTTGTTCCCATGCATCCATTTTTCTAAACCTATCTTCAGTGCTTTTTTGTAATTGCTGCATCTCCTCTCGCTTATTGTATAACTCATTGTCATTAAGTTCTATCTCTCTGTTTTTATCTTCCAATTCTTTTTGCAGGTGTGTTATGCTTTCTTCTTTCCTCTTTAAATCCAGATTTTTGCTTTCAAATTCCTCCAGTATCTGATTTAACTTTGTTTGCATTTTTAAAATTTCTTCGCTTATCATGATATTTCTCCCTCACCCCAAGCGCCTTATTTCATAGTGACTTTGCTTTCTCTACGTTGCGTGGTCATGGGAATGCATCACATGAATATTAATCTTTTTTAATTAAACGCCTATTTTCCGGTACGTATACTTTATTTATTAAAAATCTGTTATCTTATTTCAACAATCGACGTGCGATGGTGAGAGAAATAGTGGAATTGGGGCAATTGAATCAAGAAGATTCCTCAGGATTAAAAACACATGATGAGATATTAGAATTAATAAAAGAAATTGAATCAATTGAAGATAAATTTAAGTATTTGGGAGTAGCACCAGAGAACCATATTGGAAAAGAGATTGTAAACCAAGAACTTGAACAAACTGAAACAACTGGAGAATTAACGGTCAAACCTTACATTTCTGCGGATCAAACTAAATCTGAATTAAAAGAGATAACTCACCCATATAAAAGGAAAGATAAAAAACATAAAATTCACTTTCCAATTGGAATACACTGGAGAAAAGAAGCCAGACGGCCAAAAATTGGGAATTTTTTGAAACGTATAAAAATAAACCCCAGTGGAGTTAAAACGCCAGAATTAACTGAATTGCAAAATCAACTCGGGAGTTCTGAAGTTGGACTTAGACTAAATAATACTACATTTACATTAAGGATTGACGATCAAGGCAGACTTATAGGATATAACATCAAAAAACCTAAATCTGCGGGAGGGCATAGACGGATTCTGCCATTTGGAAAGGGTACTACTGAAGAATCTGGTGCCAAAGGGGCAGAGGGGCCAGGCATAAAAGGGAAGATCAAAAATCTATTTTCGCGAATTAAGCCGAAACAATCAGGTGAGTCAGGTGGTTCAAAAATATCAAGCTTATTAGGTAAAATCAAAGGTGTTCTTCCAAAAAGATGAGTGAGATAGAGTGCAATACGATAAATTTAATGAATGAGGTTAGAACATATGTATGGAGTTGGGAATGAATTAGATCTGCCATGCAACTGTTTATCTTGATTTGAATGGATTAAATATATAAAACGTCATTTCATCACTTGAAGTGCCATTTCCCTCTTTGTCATAGATTTTTGTTTCAAGTGTGTGTTTTAGATATGCTTTTTCGTTCCACTTCCATAGATATGGTGGACTTGTCAACGCATCTTTTAACTTTCCATCTACATAGAATTCTGCCTTGCTTATATTATCACTATCTACATTAACGCTCACTGGGCCGAATATTATTGTTCTAAAGAATGGCAGTATCTTTTTGTTTTTTATATAGATAAAATCATCAATTATTATTAGTTTATACTTAAATGCAAAAAATGCTGTTACTAAGATTGTAATTGTTACACCTAATGCTATCCACATCCAATTCTTTTCGATAAAACTTTCCTGAGGTGGCTCGGCATAAGCAAAATATATGTAGGTGGCACTTGAGGAAACATAGTCACTGCCGTGTAAAGCTTGAGCATCAATTTCGAGTGTATATACTCCATCATCTAAATACGGCAAAGGTGTGTAGGTAAATACTTTATTGTCTGTTGTAACTAGATTTGATTCTATTTGTGAAGATCCAAATGCAGCGTATACGATTGTAACTGGGGTATTATATGAAATAGTTATCGTTGTACTATCTTCATTAATTAGACCGCCGTCTACTGGGGCGAAACTGGGGTTTTCTAGTTCAGGGAAGATATTTTCAAAAAAGAAGTGATACTTTGTATCGGGATCATCGAGTACGTATATTTTACCGTTTTTTCGCCAAATCATATCTGAATAAATGACGTTCCCATCTCCTCTTTCAACTGTTAAGGGTGAATCAGGATATTTATCATCTACTTCGATATATATCCAGTTTGCCTTATCAACTATGATAGTCATAGTGGCTTGTTCATTTTCGTCATCCTCTGCGATGTCATCATCGTCAACTTGTATTTTAAAATAAGATACCGGGGTGATTTCATCACTGAATGTATTCCATAAACATTCTGGTATTTCATCGTCATCCACGGATAACAGAAATGAAATGATTCCACTAATATTTACATGACAGTTATGTACTGAAGTCAATTTGTCATTTGGATCAAAAAATGTATCTACTATTCCATCGCCGTCTGTATCATAACCATAAAATTTCTCGGTGAGATTTAGGTTATATGTGCTGGATACACTATTCATTGTGGAATCTGATGTTTCTATTTTAGTAAAATTAATTATGTTGGCTTGAGTGGTACTCGTGTGGGTTCTATCATCATTGTCAGTGACTGTTAGGGTTATTACGTAATTCCCGTTTGAATAATAAGTGTGTGTAGGGGCAGAAATGTTTCCAGTGGTTCCATCTCCAAAGTTCCAAAGGTAATTGGTTATTTCACCATCGAGATCGAAACTATCGGCTCCATTGAATGTTATTTCTGTTAATACCGAACCAGAATATGGTCCACCAGAAATGGCAGTTGGAATCTTAGTATTGTTTGAATTACCGGATGTGTCGTTTGCATAGATAATGCAATAAATATTGTCAAGAGTAACCTCAGAAAAAATTACTTTTTTATAGTAGTTATTTCCCATGTAATCCATATTACTTTTCATATTATTGCTGCCATCATACCAATATTCTATATGTACATCTGAAACTGCTGAATCATCTGTAACTGTTACTTCAAATGTATGGCTATTTGGAAAATCTTCAAAAGAGGGGCCATGTCTTTCGATTTTTATTGATGGGGGTTCGGCATCAGTTATTGTTACTGTTTTGTTATCACTTGTAACGGCATTGCCCCATTTATCTCTAGCATAGAAATGATATCTGAGATCATCAATACTTTTATTTAAAGATACAGTTCGTTCAAAGTAATTTCCAACAACATTAATCATTGATTGGTTTTTCCATTTACTAGTGTGATTCCAAATTACATATACTTCGATATCTGATGTGCTGGTCTCACTACTGGTAACCATTACATTGAAAGTAAAATTACTATTTGGGGGGCTGGTGGTTGGGGACTTATCCACTATTATTGGTGGTTCCCCCTCATGCATATAAAATGTAACATTACTCGAGTTAGCCCAGTTTCTAGGATCTTTTGCAGTTATTCTGAAGCTGTAGTTCCCAACAGATAAAAACTGTTTGTTACAGAAATATGTATTTCCAGTTTTATTTTGAGTGATTGAAAAATTGCTTGTTTGTTCGTTCGGATCAGTAACAACAAGATACACATTTCTGACTTCTGTATTGTCTGTAACGATTACAGATATGTTTGTGTAATCTCCAGTTGATTGTGAACTAGGAGAAGCTTGAGGTGTACTTATGCTGGGTGGAGTAACGTCAAGTAATGGTCCATTGTCTTTATTGGATCCGTATATTGTGTAAGCGCTGTCAGCAAATCCATCATTATTATTGTCGTAGGCTCCCTCGATCGATTCATCAAAATCATCCCAATAGTTACCCGAAATATCGGGTCCTCCAACTATGTTTGGTCCACTTTGTGTAAACTGCCATATGTTGAGATTTATGCTTTTGTCCACTGCATTTTGAGTGTTATCATGGAAATAATTATTCCAAATTCTATTCCCTTTTGTAAAAAAATCTAGGTAAGCTCCGCATTGGCTGTTGTTACATATTTCATTACCACAGATGCGACCATCAGTTGAATTATATAATCTTACGCCTGCTAATGTATTGTGGCTGATTATATTATTTGAGGATATTGTAGTGTTATCGTCAGCAGTTAGATATAGCCCGTCCTTTTTGTTACATGAAATAATATTATTATATACACCATTATCGGAACCAACTATCATAATACCATAATTTGCGTTCCCATTGATCGTGTTGGCGTTGCTAATTGTTGTGACACTGCAATTTTCCAAAACTATCCCCGACTCCTTATTATTATATATCTCATTATTCGAGATTATTGATAAGTTGCTGTAGTCGTTAAGATAGATGCCGTTTTGATTGTTGTTGGATACATTATTCCTCTTAATTCTTGCATCATGACATGTTTTGTTTAAGAAAATCCCGTGCCCTTCATTATTTTGAATTTTATTTTCATAAATATCATTGGATTGTGATATGTATAGGTAGATACCATTGTGATTTCCAGTAATTGTATTATGGCTAATATTGTTGTTTGAGCTAGAATTAATAAGTCTAACACCGTTACCGTTATTATTCGTTATTTCGTTATCATAAATAAGATGACCACTCAAGTTGTTAATGAGGATACCGTGGTACCCATTTGATATTCTATTGTCTGTTATAATTGAATTTCCACTCTCAATTTTAATTATTGCATTGTTATTAGTGCTTCCACTATTTTCTATCGTAAAGTGACTAATATTTACGTTTGCAGCATGAATTTTGATTACATCAACACTGCCATTTCCAACAATTTTTGTGTTGCTTTTATCCTCACCAAAAAGATCAAGTTTATGTGCAATAGTTAGGTTTTCGGAATATGTTCCGTTGTAAACCACGATTCTGTATCCCGAACTAGAATTATCGATCGCATCTTGAATTGACGTATATGATTCGCCTTCCCCAACATATAATGTAGGTGGACCGTCTGCTTCACAAGTTTGATTAAAAGAAAAAAGGCCAATGCTGTGTATGGAAATTAGAACTATAATTAAAACTGTCCTTAAAGTCTTTGACTTTACCCCATCCACTTGCATCACCACTTGCATATGCAAATATGCTTGTACAATAAAAACATTGTCATAAAGCTGATGTGTCGAGTGATTGCCTTTTAAAGAGATTATCAAAATAAATGGTGAAAAACAACGAAAAAACAATTAAACGTCTTTGGGATATATAATCAAAAGAGGGAAAAAACATGGCGAGAACTATTATGGTGGTGGATGACGAACCCGATATAATCTTTTCTGTCAAATGCGGGTTAGAAGATTTTGCAGATGAGTATATAGTCTCAGGTGTTGGAAGTGGACATGAATGTTTTGAACTATTGAAAAAGGGTCAGATACCAGATCTGATTCTACTAGATGTTATGATGCCCGAAATGAATGGATGGGATGTATTTACGAAATTGAAAGAAACTCCGGAGTGGAGAGAGATATCTGTAGTTTTTCTAACTGCAAAGAACGATCCATATAGCAAAGGGTTTGGAACGTTATTGGCAAATGATTTCATTGAAAAACCATTTGAAATAAGTAATTTGAAAGAAAGAATAGATAATGTTTTGGATAGAGTAAAATGTCCAACTTAAAGAATTCCCAAGTTATTAGACACGTATTGCAGACGCTTGTTAGTAAAATAGGCAGAAGAACTTCTGAAGGTTTTGCTACGGTGATACTAGATACTGTACTCAACGAACTTAGATCAAGATATGATTTTTTAAGATATGTTGAGATAAAAAATACATTTTATTCTGAAGGAATCGATGCCGTTAGTGTTTCTTCTGAAATAGACTTAGTTGACACTGCTAAGTTTTACAATGCTGTTGGAGACATTATAGAAATGACGGTCAAATGTGTTAAAGAAAAAGCTGATTTCTTCTTTATAAAGGAAGTTCAAGAAGCGCTTAACGATATTTACAATTTAAATCTGAAAGAACAAAACATAGATCTAAATCGTATGCAGTTCCAATTTATTGTCGATAAAAAGCAAGAAGTCAAGATGAAAAACTCTGAAATGGTAGAGATTGTGATAAGCGCGTTAAATAATATAATAAATCAAAAATTTCCTGGAGCACAAAAAACAAAAACTATGATTAATTCAATTAGAAAACTAGGGAAAAAATATGATTTTTTAAAGCATGTGGAAATAAGTGATGAACCAACTTCAGGGGGTTTCTATCTTATTCAAGCTTTGTCTGGTATAAATAATGCACATCCGATTGATGTAGTTGAGGCAATTCAAAAAATTATATGTGACATAGGCGAATCATTGGACTGGAAGGATGGCGAATCGTTTATAGAAACTCTTAAAAGGGAAATTGGGGAAAAACATCTTGTCCTGGAAGGGATGGGTGTAAATCTAGAACACATAAAATTTGCATTAATGCGGCAAGGGCATGAATTATTGGTTAAAAAGACGTTGGAAGCACTTATAGATACAGTAAGTAAAAACACTTCCGAAGGTTTTGCAGTTGTGGCTATAGATGCTGCAATTGGGAAACTTGAAGAAAAACACAATATTTTAAGATATATTAAGATAGATAAATCACGATATGCAGAAGGTGCAAATGCTATCAGTATTATGCCTGATATAAACAATGTTGAATCGTACAAGCTTGGCAAAGCAATTCGGGAAGTCATCAGGATGGTAGGTAAGGAACTTGGAAGTAAAACGACTTTATATATTGAGGATTTTAAAAAGCACATCGGAACTAAATATCTTCATGAAATTGAAAAAATTGGAGTGAACCTACATTTTCTAGAACTAAAATTTGCTTAACATGGTTGAACATCAACAAAAAACTTTTAGAAAAAGGCGGTTAAATAGATCTCATTTTAACTCTGAAAACATGTAGAGTTATTGCCATTGCAACTTGCTTATATACATCTTTGTTTTGCTGTTGAATCCCAGATGAATGGGACATGAAAGGCGATAACATGAAAAATTATGCCTATTTGGAGATTGATGCATGTTGCGGTTATTGGTAGTGACCCTTTAATTAGTTGATGTTTTATGATAAGGAAATGTTAGCAATTCCTTCAATGACCAATTGTGCTTGATCAACCCGTATTCTTTGGCGGGACAATTCAATTTCTTT
>Ga0255385_10037_pt1 | contig 14921 bp, 11 predicted proteins | sample ANMaggSeSYBR01G3_FD_182103 | JGI IMG/M metagenome (GOLD analysis project Ga0255385, IMG submission 182103) | Sediment cell enrichment communities from methane seep in Santa Monica Basin, California, United Staets - ANME aggregate JGI... | ecosystem: Environmental > Aquatic > Marine > Cold seeps >...
GCTTTTTCGAGAACGGTGCAGCAATAGTTTATTCTGCCAAATTATCGTATGTGTTTTTATATATTTTTGGCGCAACATCTTTCCACTTTTTTATAAAATCTTCTGCAGCATTCTGCGAATACGTTGTCAAATTCAGCTCGAAAACGGGTATCTGATTCTCGAGGACTTTAAGCATCACCTTATATTCGCTCTCGTCAACTTTCACATAATCGGCAAAAAGCTCTGTTTCGAGACGCAAATCGTCTCTGTTTGCTAAGCAATATGCATCTATGGCCTTTCGCTGAGAATTAAAAAGCTCTTTCTTCAACTCAAAAAGCGTTGTGCTTCCAAGCGGGGTTATAGTAAAGAAAGCGCCGTTCGACGTCTCTTTTTTTTGAACAAGCTTGCTTTCTATAAGCTCAAACATACACTCTTTAAAATCAAAATAATTAATCCAGCTGTTATCCGTTACAATTCTTAATATTTGCAGCTCAGAAAGGTGTATGTTAATAGCTTTCAGCAGATATAAAACTAATAGTTTATTTTGTGCAATTGCCTCAATTTGCATCACATGCCTCCACGATAATTTCTAACATTAGTATACCACAATTTTTGCTATAGTACAGCAAATATGGTATTCTAAATTTACCAAATAAACAATATGTTGTGGTAAAAAAAAGAGGTGAAACGTATGCTTGATGACCTAAAAAATATAATGAGCAAAGAAGGCATAGATGTTTTTGGTACATCTGATGTATCAGGATATGTGATTGGCCGTTTCAAGAAAACGCCGTTTGCGATAACGATAGGTGCAGTGCTTTCCCGTGCCGTTTTGGAGGCTGTTTTTGGTGGGCCGACTAAAAACTATTTTCATCATTATAGAACGGCAAATGCATTTCTTGACATGTGCGCTTTTAAATGCGTCACTTATCTTCAAAGAAAAGGATATGACGCTGTGGCAATACCCGCCTAGCAAACGACAAACACCGCTGGGTTAGCGGCAGATTTTTCGCATAAAGCAGCGGCTAATCTTGCCGGTCTTGGTTTTGTAGGGAAAAGCGGCTTGTTTATAACGAAAGAGTATGGGCCGGGCGTCCGATTTGCCACAATACTGACAAATTATAAGCTTGAGGGAAAGAGTATCGGTAATTCAAAATGCGGCGCTTGCAATGCATGTGTTAAAGCATGTCCGTGCGGTGCGATTATAGGCAATACATGGGAGAAGGGCGTAAGAAGAGATGATATTGTTGATGCCGCGCGTTGTGATAGATATATGAAAGATAATTTTCGTATGATAGGCAGAGGGTCGGTGTGCGGAATATGCATAGCAGTATGTCCATATAGCGCAAAGGCCGAATAAATGCAAAAAAGTTATTGATTTTCACGCAAGATTGTGTATAATATGAGTTGCGGATTTAAAGGGGTTATAGCTCAGCTGGTCAGAGCGCTACGTTGACATCGTAGAGGTCGTTGGTTCGAGCCCAATTAACCCCACCATATCCTGCGGTGTTCGATAACGCCATTGTTTTAAACCTACGTATTGTATACGGGAGCTCTTGTCCACAATACGGAAGCCGAGCCTGCATGACGGGAAGGCAGAAGTTTTTGGCAGTGCACCCACCTGTTTTTCGGAGCGGGTGTTAAAACTTCGGCGGACGGCATCTCGGGATATTTTAATGAAGCGGAATTGTGTAATGGTAGCACATACGACTCTGACTCGTATAGTCTAGGTTCAAATCCTAGTTCCGCTGCCACCTTTGGAAGTCAATAAAGATGCACTAGCGAAAAAGCCGATACCTATCGGCTTTTTTGGCGTTTTGAGAGGTAAATTTTTCGATGTAGGCTGGAAGATGCATTGGTATTTTTCGGTGATTTTGGGAGTCGAACCTTTTTTGAAGGGAAATATGATTGTTATCGGTAGTAATTAATAGATCGGTTACTGAGTAACTTTTTTTAAGATATATAAATGTAAGGGAAACTTTTTGCCTATATTCGAAAACTTGCATGCGTTTGAAGATAATGGTATATTTACAATGGCTACTTTAAACAAACAAAATACGTAATGAGGCTATTGTTGAAGTTGGGAAAATGATGTATAATCGGGGATTTGTAGCATCTAATGACGGGAACATAGGAGGATAGACATAAATGGAAAAGTAAACATTTGAATGGTAGCAATAAAGAGATTGATTGCGCAATTTGAACAGCAGAACATGTTGTTGAGCTGTTTAGTGTTCAGGTAAACCCAAAACTATATGAAGGTGAAAATAACTTAGCTTAAATAGGTTAAGAAAGGATTAGTTTATGAGTAAAACAATGAAAGCGGTTCGGATGTATGCACCGAGAGACTTAAGACTTGAGCAGATTCCTGTGCCGCAGATAAAAGATGATGAAGCGCTGATTAAAGTTATGGCTGTGGGCATTTGCGGAAGCGATATACCGCGCATTAACGAGCTTGGCGCGTACCTTTCGCCGATTACACCGGGTCACGAATTCGCCGGAGAAATCGTGCAGACAGGCAAAGATTTAAAAGCGTTTAAGGTTGGCGACCGTGTTACAGTGCCGCCGATACTGCCTTGTTTTAAGTGCGAATACTGCGAGCAAGGTCATTATGCATTGTGCAAAGACTACAAGTATTTCGGGTCACGAAATGACGGCGCTTTTGCTCAGTACTTGGCGGTGCCGGAGCTCAATTTATTAAAAATTGAAGAAAACGTGACATTTGAGGCAGCAGCCACAACAGACCCGCTGGCAAACGCATTGCATGCCATCAAGCGCAGCGGATTTAAAGCGGGCGACAGCGCTTGCGTAGTCGGTGTCGGAGCAATTGGACTTTTTGCGTTGCAGTATATGAAAGCTAAAGGCGCAACAGTTGTTGCAGCGGTAGACGTTAACGATAAAAAGCTGGAAGCGGCAAAAAACTGCGGCGCTGATGTCGTGATTAACGGATTAGCAAACGATGTTATAGATCAGATAATAGCAGCAACAGACGGCGGTGCAGATGTGTGCATAGATGCATCGGGTTTCCCCGCAGCGCAGCACAATGCTATTATGGCGACGGCGAAGCACGGTACGATGGTGCTGCTTGGCATATCGCACAAGCCGCTGGAACTGTCAGAGAAGTGTGTAGACCAGATTATGCGCGGCGAAAAAGCAGTCATCGGGTCTTGGAACTCGTTTTCGAAACCGTTCCCGGGCTGGGAATGGACACACGGTGTAGAGTGCTTGGCGGACGGCACAATCGATGCAGAAAAAGTCATCACGCACAAGCTTCCACTCGAAGATGTGTCGGACATATTCGACAAAATATACAAGAAAGAAATTTTCTTTAACAAGATATTGTTTCTGCCGTGGGTGAACTAATATGAAAGCATACGTATACCACGGAGAAACTAATTTTTCGATTGACGAAGTTGTCACGCCAACGGCAGGACAAGGTGAGGCAGCAGCAAAGATACTTTGCGCTTCGATTTGCGGCACGGATCTTAGAACATATCGGTTTGGCAGTGCCAAGCTGAAAACGCCCATCACGATTGGACATGAAGCGTGCTATGAGATTACACAGGTAGGCAGCGGTGTTGATTTAAAGCAAGGCGAAAGATATATAATAGCACCGGCCATTGGCTGCGGCGAATGTAAGAGCTGCAAGAAGGGTCGCACCAATATGTGTGATACGCTGCAGACGATTGGGTTTCAATACCCCGGTACGTTTGCAGAATATATTAAAATACCTAAAAAAGCGATTGAAGGCGGATACCTCATTAAAGTGCCAGACAGCGTTTCTGATGAAGCGGCAAGCGTGGTAGAGCCGGTTGCGTGTGCCATAAATGCCCAGAGTTTTTTGAAGATTGAAGAGGGAGACAACGTTGTGATTTATGGTGCGGGCTATCTTGGCTGTATCCATGCAGAGTTGGCATTCATGCAGGGAGCGAATAAGGTAATCATCGCAGAAATATCAAGCAAGCGTCGCGAAAAAGCAAAGAAATTTGTTCCAAACGCACGGGTAATCGATTCAGGTGACAAAGAGTACATGGACGAGATTAGAGAAATTGTTGGCGGAGCGGGAGTAGATGTTGTGATTACGGCATGCCCGGCAGGAATCACGCACAAGCAGGGCTTAGAACTCCTGTACAAAAACGGCAGGATAAGCTTGTTTGGCGGTCTTCCTGGAGATAACAATTATCATCTTGACAGTAATCTTATCCACTACAAGGAAGTGGGAGTATTTGGAGCGCACGCTTCAACGGTGGCGCAAAACAAGCAAGCGCTGGATGCGGTAGCAAGCGGGGCGCTTGACGTAGAAAAGTACATTAGCGCGTTCGCATTAAAAGACATAGAGACGGCCTTTCAGAGTTTGATTGATGAAACGGCGGAAAAAACGGTTGTTGTACCGTAGGGAACTTTCTATAGATGGTAATGAATAGGATTTTTAGCGAGTAAATATACACCTTGCATGCATTATACCAATATATTACATAGAATGTTAAAAAATAAGTATTAGAAATAGACAAAAAAACACCGGTGCAACATTATCACAACGGCATATCCTTTTCTATACAAACTTCAAACTGATATCGAGCGGATTAAGCGAGTTTGTAAGTGCGCCGATAGATATAAAATCGACTCCTGTTGCTGCCACTTTACAAAGGTCTTTTTCGTCCATATTGCCCGAAGCCTCTATGAGTGCTTTTTTATCAATTAACGCCACAGCCTGCGTCATCAGCTCGTTGCTCATGTTATCAAGCATGATGATATCAGCACCTGCGTCAAGCGCCTGCTTTACCTGGCCCAGAGTTTCTACCTCGACTTCTATTTTCAGAGTATGCGGAACGTACTCTCTGGCGGCTGATATTGCCTCTTTTATTCCGCCTGCCGCCTTTATGTGATTGTCCTTTATGAGCACACCGTCAGAAAGCGTAAATCTATGGTTATATCCGCCGCCTGTACGAACAGCATACTTTTCTAGTATACGCAGGCCGGGCGTTGTCTTTCGCGTGTCTAGTATTTTTACATTAAATCCGGCGACCTTTTTTACCGCTTCACTGGTTTTCGTAGCGATTCCACAAAGCCGCTGCATAAGGTTAAGCGCCAGACGTTCGCCCGTGAGCACAGATATTGCACGTCCCTCTATCGTTGCGATAATGTCGCCTTTAGCTACCTTATTGCCGTCTTCGAAATTGCATTCGAGTTTTACATCGCTGTCAATATAAGCGAAAACCGCTCCGGCAATATCCATACCGCAAAGAATACCTTCTGCTTTGGCGATAAACTTTCCGTTGATGCGCTTATCTTTTGGGACTGTGCTCATTGTCGTAATATCGCCCGTGTTTAAATCTTCGGCAAGAGCCCGTTTAATTATTGAAGTAAGCAGTTTTCTGTCAATCATTATTTGTACTCCCTTCGTCTATGCGAAAATGCGCACCGACAGATTCTTTTCGCTTATATGCGTGTTCTAAAATATCTGAAGCGACTGTGGTCATATTATAAAGCTCCATCTCTTTTATGGACGAAAGTTTTACTTCCTTAAGCGTGCCAAATATTTCGGCTACCTTGTTTATGGCATATTTAAGATTTTTGCCACTTCGCATAATATCGCAGTATCTAACCATATAACCTTTAAGGCTCACGGCCTTTGCCTTAATATCTATGTCTTTTTTAGCCGGCTTTTCTAAGTTTGGCAAAATAATCTCTGAGTGTTTTGTCTTTGGTGTTTTGTTTACTATTGATGCGCATCTTCGCCCAAACACAAGGCATTCAAGCGTAGAATTACTTGCCAGCCGATTTGCACCATGTACGCCGGTTGAGGCGACTTCGCCGCATGCAAGCAAACCATCTATGTTCGTCTGTCCCCAAAGATTAGTCTTTACTCCGCCCATCATGTAATGCTGCACCGGACCCACGGGAATATAGTCTTTTGATATGTCAATGCCGTTATCTTTGCAGGTATTGTATATGGTCGGAAATCGATTTTTTAAAAAATCTTTTGATTTGTGTGTAATGTCGAGTTTTACATAAGGAGACTTCTGATTTTGAATTTCGTGGTATATCTCTCTGGCAACGATATCTCTTGGTGCCAGTTCTGCAAGCGGATGCCGGTTTTTCATAAATCTCTCTCCCGCATCGTTAAAAAGCAAACCGCCTTCGCCTCGAACTGCCTCTGATATGAGAAAACACTGCTTATTTCGATTCTCCGGTGTATACAGCCCGGTGGGATGGAACTGTATAAATTCCATATTTTCCATTACTGCGCCCGCACGCATAGCGAGGGCAAAACCATCTCCCGTAGCTACGGTTGGGTTAGTAGTATAGCGAAATATCTGCCCTAAGCCGCCCGATGCAAGTATCACATAATTTGTTTTATATAGATGCCAGCGACCGCTTTCAAATACCATTAGCCCGCTGACTTTTTTATCGCTTGTTATGATATCTGCAACAAATGAATTCTCATGTATTGCTACATTTTCTTTGGCTTTTACCGTCTTTTTCAGCGTTCTGACCATCTCCAGCCCCGTTGCATCTCCGCCGGCATGCAGTATACGGCTCATTCCGTGCCCGCCTTCACGCGTGGTCATCAAATGCCCTTTGCTGTCAAGGTCAAAGTTTGCACCGAGTGCCAGCAATTGCGTAATCTCTTTTGGGCCTTGCTCCACAATCATGCGAACTGCCTTTTCGTCACACATTCCCGCACCGGCATTCATAGTATCTTGAAAATGATAAGTAAAGTTATCATCCTTTTCGGTAACTGCGGCGATACCGCCCTGTGCTAACGAAGAAGAGCTTGTTTCTACCTCTTCCTTGGTAAAAAGAGCGCACCACCGCGCCGAATCTAAATGATATGCGGCATACAGCCCGGCTAAACCGCTGCCAATAATCGCAACATCAATCTCGTGTATCTCAACATCTTTTTCATGTATATCAAAAATATATCTTCTCATCAAAACTCCTTGTCTATTCAAACAGGTCATTGCGTAAGTAACATTCTATCAAGGCTTTTTTTCGCTTTTTTCATGATATCTTTATCAAGTATAATTTCATACTGCTCATACTGCAATGCAGCAAGCACATCTTCAATTTTCGTTTTTTTCATGTTCGTACAAAAGAGTGCAGGAGAAAGCAGGTAGAATTTTTTATCCGGATTCTGCTTTTTAAGAACATGCAGAATGCCCATTTCAGTACCAATAATAAATTCTTCGTCTTCCGATTGTTTTGCGTATTTTATAATCCCGGCAGTACTGCCGACAAAGTCGGCTTTTTCTATTACAGCTTGTACGCATTCCGGATGCACGAGAAGCAAAGCACCAGGAAGGGCAGCTTTTGCTTCATCCACTTCTTTTGCGTTTACTCTATGGTGTACTATACAATAGCCGTCGAAAGGAATTATCTCTTTTTCCGGCACTTTGCCGGAGACATATCTTGCAAGGTTTTGGTCGGGTACAAAAATGATTTGATTTTCTTTCAATGAACGGACAATACCCACCGCATTAGAGGAAGTAACGCAAACGTCACTTTGTGCTTTGACTTCGGATGTCGAGTTGACATAACATACGACCGCAGCATCAGGATATTTTTTTCGCAGATCTATTATGTCTTTAGGTGTAACCATATCTGCCATGGGGCAGCCTGCGTCAATAGCGGGGAGCAGCACTTTTTTATTCGGGTTTAATATTTTCGCGCTCTCTGCCATAAACCGCACGCCGCAAAACACGATTATGTCTGCCTTGGTTTCTTTTGCTTTCTTGCTGAGGCCATAAGAATCACCGACCATATCCGCGATATCAATTATGTCTCCTGTTTGATAATAGTGCGCCAGTAAAGCCGCATTTTTTTCTTTTTTTAATTTTTCGATTTGGTTTTGTATATTTTGCATTTTGACCAGCCTTCAAAGTTTATAAAACAATTACATTCTAATCTATCGAGCAACCTTTATTTTATCAATCTGCTGCACAAATTGCAATCTCAATTTATATTCTGTATTTTATAATAAATAAAGATAATTTGTATTAATCAAAAAATATTCAGAAAAATCTTCGATTACAGATGATTTTTAGAAAACCAAAGCGTCATTAATTTGTTATTTCACAAATAGAATATAGTATTAATAAATTTTTAGTGAGGCGAGAAATCATGACACAATGTCCATACAGTTATTTTGATTATTGTGCAGAGGCAGAAGAAACTTTTGCATCAATAGCAAAAAAATTTTCAGCGAGTGAGAAAGTTATAAAAGAGCTTAACGACAGTATACACATAACGCAAGGTATGAAAGTAAAGATACCATGCAAATATGGCGGATGCGGCCGAGGCGCTTTTTATGCCATAAAAAAAGGAGAAACGCTTTTTGAGATAGCGCGGCGCAACGGCATTTCACTCGATATGCTGCTTGGCGCAAATCCATACCTTAATCCGTCATATTACATACATGGGCAGATAATCATTATACCGCAGTGTATTCAGCAAACTTCGGATAAAAGCTATAAACTAGGGGAAAACGAAGGGCTTTTTGACGTTCTTAGAAAGTTTGGTATGGACGTTACTACTTTTTGCGTGCTTAACCCAAATGCAGATCCGATGGATTTAAAATGCGGACAGCGGGTTAATGTCATAAGCAAAAAAGCAAGCGACACACCCGGCAAATGGCATACGATAAACAGCAAAGAAAACGTGTTGTCTGTAGCGAATAAGTTTGGCATAAAAGTCAGCACGCTTCTTGCTGCAAACGAGAACCTTCGACCCAGTGAGTTTTCTGAAGGGATAACCGTTCGTATACCGCAAAAATAATTTTTGAGTGTTGACGAAGCGGTTGGTTGTGCTGTAAAATTATATATAAATGCGGTGGGGGGCAAAGCGGAAACATCCACGAAATTTAGGAGGAAATTATGGCGCAAAATTTTAGGCAGGAGCTTATTGGTGTATTTGGATATCCGGTAGATGAGAATCCGACTGTGGTCATACAAGACGCGGCGTTTGCTGCAAAGGGTCTGTTTTGGCATTATCTTACGCTGCTCGTAAAACCCGAAGATTTAGGTGATGCTATGCGCTCTATCAGAGCACTAAACCTAAAGGGTATGAATCTAACTATACCGCACAAGGTCGCTTGTATACCCTTTCTTGACGAGGTTGACAAGAGTGCAAAGCTAATCGGCGCTGTTAACACGGTTAAAAACGATAACGGAAAGCTGATTGGGTATAACACTGACGGACAAGGATTTACATGGGCATTGCGTATAGAAGGAGTCGAGCTAAAAGATGCGACTATTACGCTTCTTGGAGCAGGCGGCGCGGCAAGGTCTATTGCTGTAGAAACGGCGCTTGCCGGAGCAAAAAAGATGTATATCATAAATCGAAACGAAGAACGCGGGCAGACGCTTACCGATTTGATAAGCGACAACACGGACTGCAAGACGGAATATATAAAATGGGAAGGCGAAGCAGCGATACCCGGCGACATTGATATTCTTGTTAACGCAACGTCTGTCGGGCTATATCCCGATACCAATGTGCCAAATATTGATATGTCTTGCATTACAAACGAGCTCGTTGTCTGCGATGGCGTACACAATCCGCCGGAGACGCCTTTTTTGAAAGAAGCAAAAAGACTTGGTGCAGCAAAGGCGATAAGCGGACAGGGCATGCTCGTATATCAGGGCGCTATTGGCTTCGAAATTTGGACAGGCGTGGATGCACCGGTAGAAGTGATGATGGACGCACTTAAAGAAGCGTTTGCCAACGAATAGTACTAAGGAGAAGAAATATTAAATGTTATTGATCAATGAGAATTACCAAAGACTTAGAGGAAGCTATCTTTTTGCTGAGATGGCAAAAAGAATTAATGCACACAAAGGCAAAGATATCATAAAGCTTGGCATAGGGGACGTAACTTGTCCGCTGCCGTCTGCCGTAATAGACGCGATGAAAAGCGCGGTAGATGATATGGCGACAAGCGAGAATTTCCACGGTTACGGGCCAGAGCAGGGATATGCGTGGCTTCGAGAAGCGATTGCCACGGGCGATGTTGATGGGCTTGATATAGATGCGGACGAGATTTTTGTATCGGACGGAGCAAAATGCGATACGGGCAATATTGGGGAACTTTTCTCTGATACGTGCCGCGTGGCCGTACTCGATCCGGTATATCCGGTATACGTTGATACAAATGTAATGTCCGGACGCTCGGGAGAATATGATCCCGCAAAAAAAGGTTATTCCAACATGACGTATTTGCCGAGCAGCGCAGAAAACAACTTTAAGCCTTCGCTTCCGAAAGACAAGGTAGATATCATATATCTATGCTACCCTAACAACCCGACGGGCACTGTGCTTACAAAAGAAGAGCTGACCGTTTGGGTAGAGTACGCTAAAGAAAACGGTGCGCTAATTCTGTTTGACGCGGCATATGAAGCATTTATCAGGCAGGAAAACGTGCCGCACAGCATATACGAGATAGACGGCGCAAAAGAAGTTGCTGTCGAGTTTAGAAGCTTTTCTAAAACGGCTGGGTTCACGGGCACGAGGTGCGCATATACCATAGTGCCAAAAACACTTTTCGGCGTTGACAGCAAGGGTGAAAAACAATCACTCAACGCAATGTGGAATAGGCGGCACACCACCAAATTTAACGGAGTTCCGTACATCACACAAAGAGGAGCGCAGGCTTGCTATTCTGATGAAGGCAAAAAGCAGATAAGGCAGGTCATAGATTTTTATCTAGGCAATGCGAAAGTGATACTCGATGGACTATCCGCACTTGATATTGAGTGCTTTGGCGGAGTAAACTCGCCGTACATTTGGCTGAAGACTCCGGGCGGTATGCCGTCTTGGGATTTCTTCGACAAGCTGCTCAATGAGGCTAATGTAGCAGGAACGCCGGGTGCCGGTTTTGGAAACTCGGGCGAAGGGTATTTTAGACTGACTGCATTTAACACAAGAGAAAATACGATAAAGGCTATGGAAAGGTTTGCGGCGTTGAAGCTTTAAAAAGCCCGATATAAATCAAGATTAATTAAAGGATGTGCCATTGGTGCATCCTTTGTTTATACCCTTCATTGAAAACATATAATGTCCATGATAAAATGAATGTATTATATATCACTACAATCTCATAAATTCCGGAGGCGGTATGAAAATATTACACACATCGGACTGGCATATAGGGCACACACTGTACGCGAAAAAGAGGCATGGTGAGCACGAATTTTTTCTTTTATGGCTGACAAAGCAGATTAGGCAAAGAAAGATTGACGCACTTATCGTCTCGGGCGATATTTTTGATACAGGTGTACCGGGAGGACAAGCACAGAAATTATATTACGATTTTTTAAAATCGATACTTGGTACAAACTGCCGGACAGTTGTTATTGTTGCGGGCAACCACGATTCTCCCAGCATGCTGGAAGCACCTTCGGCTGTGCTCGAAAGCCTGAATATACACATTATCGGGCTTGTGCGGGAGATTAAAAGACACGTGATTCCGCTGTGCGATGGAAACGGAGAGACAAAAGCGATATGCTGCGCAGTGCCGTATCTTAGGAAAAATGAGATGGTGAAGATGCAGGACGACGATATCTCAAGCGATGAGAAAATCGTAAGGGCAACAGCCCGTCTTTACAGCGATGTTACGGAAGAAGCTATAAGCATTAGAGAAGAAACAGGAACGGATTTGCCGATAATTGCAACGGGGCATTTGTTTGCGCAGGGTGCGCAGACTCGGGAAGGCGACGGTGTGAGAGACTTGTATGTCGGAAATTTGGGGCAGGTAGGCGCAGATATCTTTCCGAAAGCTATAGATTACGTTGCGCTTGGGCATATTCACAGCGAACAAAGCGTGATGGGGAATGAGAACATACGATATTGTGGATCGCCGCTTCATATGAGTTTTTCTGAGATTGGAAAAAAGAAATATGTACTAGAGATTGACACAAAGAACGGAATTAATATAGATAAGATAGAGGTGCCTGTTTTTCAGCAGATGAAAGCTATTACGGGCGAATATCAGGAGATTATAAAAGAAATCAAAGAAATCGCAGACGAAGATATTTGGATAGAGGTAACATATACCGGCAAAGAGATTATCCCGGGTCTGTCCGCGGATATACAAGCTATTGTAAAGAATGCAAAGGCAGAGGTGCTTAGCATAAGGAACAATGCAGCAATAAGCAGCATATTGGCGGCGGCGGCGGAAAGCGAGACGCTTGAAACGATGAAGGTACAGGACGTATTTTTGAAGTGCTTCGATTCTAACGAGTTTGCTGACAAGCACAGACAAGAGCTTATCGATTGTTTCAACGAAATTGTGGCAGAGCTTGAGGAGGCCGAGTAATGCGTATAGAAAAGGTTGTTATAAATAACATCAATTCTTTGGCCGGCACTTTCGAGATCGATTTTAGGAAAAGCAATTACTCCGAAGGGCTTTTTGCGATTGTCGGCTCTTCCGGCTCCGGAAAAAGCACAATATTCGACGCTATATGTCTTGCGCTTTACGGAAAAACGCCGAGGATAAGCGCTATCAGCGAAACGCATAATGAGATTATGACAAAGGGCGAGAGCAAGTGCGGCGCAGAGGTTGTTTTTTGGTCTAGGGGCAAAAAATATAAGGCTGCTTTCTCTCACGCCAGGGCAAAAGGTCAAAACCCTTTCAGGCAGGTTAAAAGAGAGATAATAGAATATGGGCAGGACGGAATGGGCAGCGTTATAGCAACTATGATAAAAGAAGTGTCCTCAAAAATTACCGAGATATCAGGGCTCAGCTACAATCAGTTTACAAGATCTATCATGCTTGCGCAGTTTCAATTCACCGAGTTTTTAAAAGCGGACTCTAACACGAGGGCGGGTATTTTAGAGCAAATTTCCGATATGGATATTTACCGCGATATATCAGCGGCAGTTTTCCAAAGAGCGAAAGGCGAAGAAGAGAAGCTGATGCACATAAGAACAAAGATGGAAGTTGTCAAGGTTCTTGATGAAGCACAGCAAAAGGAGCTTGAGAATGAGCTTTCTAAGCTTGATGATTTGATATTAAAGCACAATAGTATAAAAGATGTTTTTGAAATTTGCAGTTTGAATATTAAAGAAATAGAGGAAGGCGGGGAGTCGCTGAAAGGATATGAAAAAGGCAAACCTCATCTTGAAGCTAAGTTTAACGCACAAAATAAACTATTATTACAGGCAGGCAAGAATGAGCAAAAACTAAAGGCAGAGCAAGCAAAGCTTTACAATACACTGAAAATCGTTCGAGATTTGGACAATAAAACAAATACACAAAAAACGAACATAGAAAGAGTCGAAAAAGAAATCGAACAGGATGAAGAGAAGATTAAGGAAAAGAAAACCGTTATCCTTAATCTCTTTAAAAAATATATGCCGGATGCGAATAATACAAAGCTGAAAAGCCTTTATGACATGGACGATACGGCGGATATCATTCGCGCCGAAGCCAAAGCAGACCTGAAAAGCGCAACGGACAAAGAAAAATCTTTGCGCAAGCAGATTGATGATACACTGCAAGGTAAAGAAGAGCAATACTGGCGCGGCAGAATAGACCTGCTCGAAATAGCTTTGCCCATTGTGCAGTCAACAAGGGCGATTGTACAAGCAGAGGTGCGGCAGCTTGGGCTAAATCAAAAAAAGCAAAAATTGGAGGACAAAGAAAAAGAGCAGCAAGCAAGAGGAAAGGAAATCGAGGAGAAGTTTTTGCTTGCTCGGCTGGAAGAGAAGTTTGGACAAGAACGGCGCAAACTGGAAGACGGAAAGTCATGCCCTCTGTGCGGCGCACTGGAGCACCCCGGAGCTGATACTGTGTATGACGAAAGTTTTTTGCAAGCTATAACCGCACAAAAAACTGAGCTGTTAAAAGAGATGGAGATAACAAAAAAGGAAATTGTAGAAAATCAAAGCAAACTTGCCATCGAGGCAAAACTGGTTAAAGAAAAATCAAGCATTATGCACGAGAGCAAAGAAAAGCTTTGGGGCTCCGGTAAAAAGCTCGAAGACGTTGGAATTGATTTGATAGATGATGCAGCTGCCGGGAAGATAGAACAATTAATCGATGATGCAAAGGGCATTATTCTTAAAAACTCGCAATTGCTGAAAGAACTTAGCGGCGTAAGTAATGATCTAATCAAATATACGAAACAGTTAGGCGATGTGGATAAAGACGTACTCATTATTGACAATAATAAGCAGACGATAATAGATATAGAGAAGCGAAATAACGAACGGCAAACGGCAAAAGAGAAGATGCAAAAAGAGCACGAGAAATTTGCAAATGAGCGTATCCGGTTGTTTGGGCAAAAGGACGCTGATTTTGAAGAAACAAAAGCGAAAGATGCTGTAGAAAAAGCGGGAGAAGCAATAAAAGTCTGCCGCGAGAATAGCCAAAAGGCAAAAAGCGAACTAGATAAAAATACAAACAATATTAGCCAGATACAAAAAGCAATTGAAGAGAATAACGCCAAGCTTGAAAACGCTTACGCAGAAGCGAAGAAAAAAGGCAAAGAGATTTGCGTAATAAGCAGTATTGATGACGAGAATATAAAGGAGTTATTTGAAGAATTGTGCGTATTGGTAAGAAGCCTTGGAGATAATGCGAAGCAAAGCAGCGGCATTATTAGCAGCATGGTTGAGGGGCTTCGTTTACTGTGGGCTAAGGAGACAGAAAGAAAAGGAAGGGTTCGTGAGCAGCTTGAGGCAAACGAGCAGGGAATAAAAGAGCTTATCCATATGCGGAGGCAAGAGAAACAGCTAAAAAAAGCATATGAGAAATGGAGCTTGCTAAATGCTTTGATAGGGTCTGCCGCGGGCGACAAATTTAGCCGCATGGCGCAGGGAATCACGTTTGAGGTGCTGCTAAAATACGCAAATGTCAGCCTTCGTAAAATGAGCGATCGGTATATGCTGGTGCGAGATTCAAGCAATATCTCAAAACCTCTTGAGATAAGCGTAATGGA
>Ga0255385_10039_pt1 | contig 14846 bp, 14 predicted proteins | sample ANMaggSeSYBR01G3_FD_182103 | JGI IMG/M metagenome (GOLD analysis project Ga0255385, IMG submission 182103) | Sediment cell enrichment communities from methane seep in Santa Monica Basin, California, United Staets - ANME aggregate JGI... | ecosystem: Environmental > Aquatic > Marine > Cold seeps >...
TTGTTTGTGTTAATGTGTGCTTAATTATGTTGGGTTGCGGCTGAAACCGATACACAATTCACCATTTTCCCTTGATACATACTGAAAAGCAATGTCTTATCTTTCAGCGCGTAATTAAGGCAGCCCGCCAGGCAAACATCAACTTGGCCACCCCTATGCTCCTTATGGCAACAACAAGCCTTAAGGCAAGCAAGAAAGAAGGAGGAAATTGGGCTCGCACATAATACGGTGTCGTAAAAACAAAGGAAAACAATGAAAAATACACATTTTGTCAAGATTGGACGTCTGCTGATAATTATAGCCGTTTTTCTGATCTGTAAGCCCGCTTTTGTGGCTGCGGATGAAGAAGAGAGTCGGACTGGTACCTTTTATTTTCTGTTTGATAATGATTTTATTATGGACAGTGATGACGACTACAGCAGCGGTTTGGCGCTGGGCTGGGTCAGTACTGCTGCTAATTCCTGGGATTCAGTGCCAGGGTTTAGTTTGGTGGACCCGTTGGCGCGCCATATGCCGATGGTGAACGATGCAGATCGTCAACACACCGTGTCAATAGACTTTACTCAATTAATATACACCCCACAAGATATCGAGATTAACCCTCCCGACCCAAATGATCGCCCTTATGCCGGTATTTCTTATCTGGCCATGGGAATTCACCAAATTGATGGACAGCACCTTGACTCGTGGGACTTGATGATCGGCATCATTGGTAGTGTCAAATATTTTGTGTAAATTCTTTCTTTTCAATTTCTTTAAAGAAAGGCAGATTTTTTTGTACTTTTCCAACAGGGTTTGACCGCCAATGAATTTCCATTTTTAAACATATAAAAGCCAGAAGTGTATAACACGACTGCTCTCCTGCCAATATTTCCATCGGCCTTGTTCTTCTTTTAAATTCTTTATTCAGTCGCTCTATAATATTCGTTGTCCTGAGTGATATCCATTCTTCTTCAGGAAATGCAAAAAAGGTTAAGCAGGAGTTAATAGAATTATCAAGTGACTTTACAGCTGATGGTATTGTCGATTCCCACTTCTGATTAAACTGTTCGTAGAATGCCAACGCCTTTTCCTTTGATGATGCATAAAATATTGAACGAAGATCATCAGCCACCTTTTGTTTTATCTTTTTCGGAACTTTGGTCAAAACATTCCGTGATACATGAACCTGACAGCGTTGAATACTTGATTTGGGAAATTCTTCTTTAAACACCTTTTCCAGACCAGGTAAACCGTCCATAATACCCAGAATAACCTGTTGGCTGTTTAAACCACGCTTTTTTAAATCCTTAAAAAATTCACGCCAGCTGCTTGCTGATTCTTTATCACCGCTCTGAAGTCCTATAACCAGCTTATGCCCAGTATCTTTAACACCAATAGCAACCAGTACAGGAACCGTTTCAATACTGTTTCCTATACGCATACTGAAGTTGACGCCATCTACATATATGTACTTTATGGCTTCTTTTGATAAATCCCGCATCCGCCACTTTTCTACCGCCCCGACGAGCTCTTTGCTGGCGTTGCTGACTTCTGTGTGCGATATTTTTCTACCAATGAGTCGAAAAGACATCATTGATAATGTCCGGGTGCTGACACCAGATAGAAACATGATACTCAGATCTTTACGGATAATATCTTCATATTGCTTACTGCGTGGCAGTACCTGTGTTTTGAATTCACCGTTGCGGTCTCTTGGAATTCTACTTGAAACTTCACCAATACCTTTTAACGTATATTTACGTTTATATGTACCATTTCTATAGTTTTTCAGCCCCTCAAGCCGCTCGTATGGTTTACGTCCAAGAAATTCTGACAGTTCAACACTCATTAACTCAGAAAGATAATGACCAATACTTTGCCTGACATCCGTACGGATCATTTCAAAAAGTTGCTCCGGTTGATCCTGAATTTGCTTGATGAGTTCTTTTGCCTCTGATACTGTAACTTCTAATTTCATGGTGCTTTTCCTTTCTTTTTAGGTTTGTGGAAAAACCCTTTTAAAGGAAAAGCACCTTTTTTTCTACCTTTTTAATTTTACACAATATTTATTACACTACCGCATCATTGGCCCTTCCTCAATGGCGGATAAGACCCAGAATACTATCCATGACTTGATTGGGTCACAAAGCCCAGAAGGTTGGGATAGCCAGATAGGTAATGAGATGCTACTCAACCTATCCTACGAGCACCGCTGGCGACTACTGGAATCACCGGGATGGCGCACTGGACTTGGTACTGATATTATCACGGGTGCTACCGGTATGATTGGTAACTACAGAACTTCGGCAGTGGCTAATCTGACTTGGCGAGTTGGTTATCGCATGCATTCAGGGTTCGGAAACTCAGGTATCCGGCCTGGAAGTGAAGGCCGCCTTGTTCCTGGTGCTACAGAGGGTTGGTGGGGTATCGGCCTAAGTCTTGCTTTTGTTGGTGAAGCAGTCATGCATGATGTCACCATTGATGGTCGATTATTTGGAGATGATGACATCAAAATCAACAAAGAGCCCCTTCTGGGGCGAGTCGTTGGGGCTATTGGAGGACATATTTACCATCTCCTCTGGTCGGCACAATATGTAAAAGCAACTCGCAGTTTTAAGGAGGAAAATGAAAGCTCTGACTATGGCAGAATTGTCTTGCTCTGGGCCTTTTAATCATTTCGTTTATCTGCCGGATCAGTCTGTTGTACCAGGGCCATGCATACCGTCTACCATAAAAGCATGATAAGCCGGAGACTGCTTGTTAACGGATCGCATGATATATGAGCATATAAGTCGTATTTAAAAATAGAACAATTGAGCTACCATCCTTTTGCAGCACATGCCGAATTTGTATAAAAACATTAGGATTATAATTTTTCTGTGGATCAAGAGACAACAAATCACATGCCATTTCTTCCATATTAGCTTTACACTCATAAGTTACTCCTCCTACAGGTGTTTTCAGAGGTGGATAACAGGCTTCAGTTGCGCTACTACCACTGACGGTAGGAGCACTACTATCGCTGGCGGAATTACATTCACAAAGAAAAATACATGTTACAGAAATGATAATATAGGCATACATAGACATGAAAACCTCCATAGTTGATTGTAAAAAAATATTCCTCGATACATCCATTTAGATAGCAAATGATTGTTGGCGCACATCGATTTTTTTTGATAATAATACTCGGCTTGCGCATCAACATATAACAGAGGAATAAAGTCCTTGCTTCTGCCAACGAGGCAATGGAAATAAAATACTACCTTGAATCCCGTGGCTTTACCTTAGATAAAAACGACAGCCCGAGTGGTTAAGGTATTAGGTATGAAGACTTAAAGCAGGAAAAAGAAAGCAGGAATAATTAAAAGGATAATTTATATGAAAACAGAAAAGAACAAAAATACAAAAGATTCAAAAGTGTATCTTATTGGTAGTGGAATTGCATCTCTTGCAAGTGCAGTTTATTTAGAAAAAGATGCCGGAGTGCCCGGAGAGAACATCCATATTCTGGAAAAAGACAAAATTCCAGGTGGAGCCTGTGATGGAGCCGGTGATAAAGAAGAAGGTTTTGTTGTAAGAGGGGGAAGAATGCACGAAATGCATTATGAATGTTATTGGGAATTGCTTTCTCACATTCCTTCTTTTGAGGATCCAAATACTTCCGTAAGAGACGAATCTTATGAATTTAATGAGCGTTTTATTTCTAATGGACAAGCGCGTTTATTGAAGGATGGGAAAAAACTTGATGTTTCATCCTACGGCTTGTCATTAAAGCAACAAGCAGATTTTCTTAAACTAACTTTTGTTTCAGAGAAATCACTTGGCAACAAACGTATCGAAGACTGGTTTGACCAAAGTTTTTTTGAAACTAAATTTTGGTATATCTGGACTTCAATGTTTGCATTTCAAAAATGGAGTAGTCTTGCAGAAATGAGAAGATATATGAAACGTTTCATTCATTTGGTTAACGGTCTTTATAAATTAGGTGGTGTTATGCGTACTAAATACAATCAGTACGATTCTGTTATAATACCAATGAAAAGATACCTTGAAGAAAGAGGTGTTAATTTTGATATGGGAGTAGAAGTTGTCGATATAGACTTCAATTTATCAGCAGATAAGAAAACAGCAACCGTTTTACATCTTAAGGATAAAAATGAAATAGTACTTGGTAAGAATGACTATGTTTTTATGACTAACGGTTCGATTACAGAAAGTACAGATAATGGGAATTGGAACAAACCAGCACAACTTAAGGGTATAGAGGAATCTGGTGCCTGGAAACTATGGAAAAGTGTAGCAAAGAAAGATAAAGCTTTTGGCAACCCGAGTCCATTCTGCGATCACATTGATTTGCAAAAATGGTATTCGTTTACGGCAACAATGAAAGATACCACTTTCCACGATTATATGGAAAACTTCTCTGGTAATGTAGATGGAACTGGTGGACTTGTTACTTTGACTGACTCTAATTGGTTGATGTCTTTTGTGATTGCCCGTCAACCCCACTTCCCAAATCAACCAGATGATGTTAAGATTTTCTGGGGATATGGTCTATATCCGGATAGAAAAGGAAATTACGTTAATAAAACAATGGCAGAATGTACAGGTGCCGAAATGTTAGAAGAGCTGTATTATCATTTGAAAATTCAAGACTTAATGAAACCGGTTACAGAAGCAGGTAAAGTAAATTGCATCCCTGTAGCAATGCCATTTGTAGATAGTTTGTTTATGCCACGTGAACTTGGTGACAGGCCTGATGTCGTACCTGAAGGAGCAACAAATTTTGCCTTTTTAGGTCAATTTGCCGAGGCTCCAAAGGACTGTGTATTTACAGTTGAGTACTCTGTGAGAACCGCTCAAATGGCAGTTTATGGATTATTTGAAACAGATAAAAAAGTTCATCCGATGTATGATTCTGCACATAATCCAAAGTACTTAATTGGTGCCCTTAAAGCTATTAGCAGATAATGAAATGCCAATAATGTGTATAGTTAATGGCAGGTTTGTGCTAAATTTAGGACTAAAGCGTTAACAATGCTGAGACAAAGGAGAATTATCATGAAAACAAAACTGCTGTATCTTTTTCTTGCAATTCTTGTAACAGGTTGTGCTTCTACTTACAAATACAAAGAGTTTCAATCTATTGAGACAAAGCTTGATAGATCTAAGGGTGTGCTTATTTCTACACCGAAAGATGGATTGTATGGTAACACCCAATATCATAATTCTGGGAGAATGACAGCAAATGCAGTGAGAGCTGCTTTCTCTAAATATTCATCAAGGGTCGATGTAATCAATACTTGCCACGGCGATGACTGCTTAAATAGCATTGATACAGAAAAATATGGTTACTATGTCAGGCCGGAGATACTTCATTGGGAAGAGCGAGCAACTGAATGGACAGGCCTACCAGATCGAATCGAGATACAACTTGTAATACATGATGCCGTTACTAAAAATGAGCTGGTCAATTCCTCTTACACTGGTAAAAGCAAATGGGCTACATTTGGTGGCGACCACCCTCAAGATCTTCTCCCTGAACCAACGAATCAGTATGTAAGTTCTTTGTACCAATAGTGTTAACAATCGGCTACACAGGGTTGCGGGACGCTCCTTCATATATTGATATGTCTATTTATTCCTCATAGAGAACCCGGCAGGGACGTACGCAACAAAATAAATATCATAAACACAAGGTAGTAGCAGGCTTACCGTTACTGCCATTTCTTTTTAATGGCTATAAAACTGACTCCATATTTTTTGGGTTGGCGGCCTTTGCAAAGTCTTTCACTACAGGTAAGGTTAATCCCAGAAATTTTTTATTTTAAAACGCCTTAGCAAGGCATTTATAACAGGGATATAAATTTCCTTCCCCATGCCATGGTTTTTTATTAGGTACTGAAGCCACATCATTGATTTTGGCGAATCTCATTTTACAAGAAATATTTCTGAGCTCTTGCCTCTGCCTTTTGACATAGGAACTATGCCGTATGGTTTTAACTTTTTTAATAATTTCCTAAGCTTTAAAGGGCTTTTAGGCATAGCCGACACTTGCGGAAAGGCATGTCTTAGCAGTTATCTGCGGGGGGACGAACTTTTTAACAGTCCGCTTTTTCTGAAAGGATGATTCAAGGTTCATTTGATCTTCTGTCTGGGTTTTGCAATTATAAAATTCTTTCCAAACACCAGAGGGCGCGGGATGATAAAGGTTTTCAAGGTTGTCATTACTGAAAGCATAGTCCACCTGAGCCAAAATCAAATCATATAAGTAGCTTTGGGCATCCTTTAGAGTTGAAGCAGTAGCAACAATGTCTAGCTCTAAACAATGAGCAACAAATAAATTATCTTCCTTTTTAATCAAACAGCTAAAAACCATGCTTTTATTCAAGCTTTCCATTGTGATATTTCCCTTTTAATCATTTTATCCCTGTAAATTATATCGGCATTTTTATTAAAAAGTCAAAGGGAATCAACAGCCGCCCTTCCTCCTTAATGATGTTTCTTGGTAGTACACAAGGCACTTGACTACAAAATAAGCCCGGCAGGGAAACGTAATTGCCATTGACGTCAAAACATCTAACGTGCTACAATTAAATACAAATCACGCATTTACTTTGAGGGCAAGGCGATTAATGGGGTTAAATCATCAAATCATCATTTAGAATGGCTATTAAAAACGCAGAGATTGAAGATTTTCGCTTTCATGACTTGAGGCATACCTTTGCCAGCCAGTTTATTACGAAAGGCGGGGATTTAAAAGACGTGCAGGAACTGCTTGGATATAAAACCATGACTATGACTTTAAGATATAGCTATCTTTCACAACATCACAAAAAAAAGGCGGTCAATCTGCTTAATGGATTAACCGCCAAATCTTCTGAGTCAAAAAAAACCGATTGATGAAAAGCAACAATCTGCAAGTTGCTGAAACCATTGGTCGGGGTGATCCCGCTGATAAGGGGGCGACCCCTTGATACAATTTTTTAGTAATGGTCGGGGCGAGAAGATTTGAACTTCCGACCCCTTGAACCCCATTCAAGTGCGCTACCAGACTGCGCCACGCCCCGACTGGTTGAATGTTTAATACGATTGATTTAACATGTCAAGACATGATGTGCTACTTTTGATGGCATCGTTAAAAGACTCATCTACTGCGTTGTAGCGGTTTTTCAGGAACTCGACATACTATAATGTATAGTCTCGTCCCTGAAAAACCGCTACGCCTTTTTATCCCGCTGATTTTTAGCGGGGGTGTATGAGCCTTTTAACGATGCCATCCGGCGCTTCAAAGATTTTTTACGATTCCTTTAACGGGCGGACCCAAGATGAAAGTAAAAAAATTAAAAACTATAAAGCCTCCACGGCTAAAGCAGGGTGATACAATCGGTATTGTTGCACCTGCAAGCCACTTTGATTTGGAAAAGTTTAATAGAGGTATAGCTGTGCTGGAGTCTATGGGGTTTAACACTTCGGTTCCTGAAAAGCTGTTTACTAAAAAGGGATATTTTGCAGGATCGGATTTGGAACGGGCCGAAAGCGTCAACGGATATTTTGCAGATACATCTATTAAGGCTATTATGTGCGCAAGGGGCGGGTATGGTTCCATCAGGATACTTTCCTTGCTGGATTATAAAACAATTCAAAAGAATCCAAAAATATTTATCGGGTTCAGCGACATTTCTGCATTGCTGTCGACCATGTACTTAAAGTGCGGGCTTGTTACATTTCACGGGCCAACGGTAACGACGTTAGGAAATTCCGACAACAGGACAAAAGATTCCCTGCTTTCGATGATTACATCCGTGGAAAAACCGGAAATAGCCATGAAAAGCGGCATTACTATCCAACCTGGTTCGGCTTCCGGACCTGTTTTGGGGGGGAACCTCAATACACTGTGCCATCTACTGGGAACCCGGTTCCAGCCTGACTTTAAGGACTGTATCCTGTTTCTTGAAGACAGGGGGGAGGCTCCTTACAAAATTGACAGGATGCTGAGCCAGATGAAGCTTGCCGGATGTTTTAACGGGCTTGCAGGTTTAATTCTGGGAAATTTTGAAGATTGCGGAGATACAGATGACATTATTCGGATAGCAGGCGACATCTTTAAAGATGATAAGATTCCCATGCTTGCCGGACTTGCAGTCGGCCACGGCAAAAGAAATATTACGATTCCCACAGGACTTAATGCAACACTTAATGCTGATCTTAAAGTTCTGGCTTTTCACGAACCGGCAACTTCAGATATCGTTAAGTAGTTGAGTTGTTAAGTTGTTATAATAATCATATCCATTATTTGCTTGAAAATTGAACAATCAGTGTTTGAAAAGTTATAGTATTTGGAAATAATAGTAATTATTTCCCCACTCAACTACTTAACCACTCAACTACTCAACTATGCCTAAATTTATAATGGACAAAATAATGCAACAAGTCGACACCCTTATGCAGAAAGGCTTATCGGACAAAGTTTTTCCCGGTGCCGTACTTCTGATTTCAAGGGAAGATTCCATTCTTTTTAGAAAGGCCTATGGATATGCTAATATATTTACAAAATGCCCAATGGCTGAAGATACCGTTTTTGATCTTGCGTCTTTGACAAAACCTCTGGCAACTACCCTGGCGATTATCAATCTGGTTCGGGCGAACAAACTTGATCTTGAACAAAGCTTGGGGTCTGTTTTACCAAAGTTCAAAAAGACGGAAAAAGAGCAGATAAAAATAAAGCATTTTTTAAGCCATACTTCCGGCCTGCCTGATTATCGCCCATATTATAAAGAGCTTGCCAAACTTCCCATGGGTTCAAGAAAAGGTGCTTCCATGGAACTGATAGCCAGGGAACCACTTATATATCATACCGGCAAAAAAGAATTATACAGCGATCTCGGTTTTATGATTCTTCGCCAGGTAGTAGAGCATATTTCCGGAAAACAATTAGGAAGGTTTGTTTATGAAGCGGTTTATAAACCCCTTGCTCTTGATGCAGGCCGGGGTCTTTTTTTTACAGATACTGATTCAAAGTTACAGCCTGGAAAATATGCGGCTACCGAGTTTTGCCCATGGCGCAATATACTTTTAGAAGGTGTTGTGCATGATGAAAATGCCTATGTGATGGGAGGTGTTGAGGGGCATGCCGGACTTTTCGGTACTGCCGGAGACGTTTATAACCTTTTATCAGCGCTTTTATCCGCTTATTATGGACTTTCCTCAACCCATGTTTTCGAAAAAGATTTACTGAAAATATTTTTTAAAAGACAGGATAATACGGAAAAAACGCTGGGGTTTGATACTCCATCTTTGCATAATGCAAGCTGTGGGGATTTTTTTTCAAAAAAAAGCGTGGGACATCTGGGATTTACCGGGACATCCTTCTGGATGGATCTGGAAAGGTCAGTCATTATAATACTTTTAACAAACCGCATACATCCGTCACGCGACAATACCAAAATAAGAGCTTTCAGACCCAAAATTCACAATGAAATAATGAAATCGCTTTCAGGTGGGGGAAAGGAAAAATAACAAAGTGATAATTTTTCCTTGTAATACCAATATAATTCTGTTAGCGATCCCTTGCAATTTTTAAAATATTGCAGTATAATAGTCGAAATAAAAAAATAGTACTTAATTGTGCAGAATTGAGGTGTTATGAATTTATTTTTTGATGGAATTTTAGGTATTTTTTCAAGTGATCTTGCTATTGATCTGGGCACTGCCAATACACTGGTTTATGTTAAGGGTCAGGGTATTGTTTTGATGGAGCCTTCTGTTGTTGCAGTGAGTGTAGACAACAGATCGAAAAACAGGGTGCTGGCTGTCGGCACTGATGCCAAAAAGATGCTGGGAAGAACTCCTGGCAATATTGTTGCCATCCGGCCGATGCGGGATGGAGTTATTGCTGATTTTGAGGTTACCGAGGCAATGTTGCGGTATTTTATTCATAAAGTGCATAACAGGCGTACATTCGTCAGGCCGAGAATTATTATTGCCGTACCATCCGGAATTACCCAGGTGGAAAAGCGTGCGGTGAAGGAATCCGCGGAATCTGCCGGGGCTCGCGAGGTTTTTCTTATTGAAGAGCCAATGGCTGCAGCCATTGGAGCTAATCTTCCGATTACTGAGCCAACATGTAATATGGTGGTTGATATTGGCGGCGGAACAACCGAAGTCGCTGTTATTTCTCTGGCAGGAATTGTTTACAGCAGGTCCGTCAGGGTGGCTGGCGATAAGATGGATTCCGCCATAGTACAGTATATTAAAAGGAAATATAACCTGTTAATTGGTGAAATGACCTCCGAAATTATTAAAATGACAATCGGGAATGCAGCCCCTGATCCACAGGATCTTGAGACTATAGAAGTAAAAGGGAGGGATCTTGCATCAGGGATACCTAAAATTTTATCTATCGATTCGGAAGAGATTCGGGTAGCGATTTCAGAGCAGATCGATTCAATTATTGAGACGGTGAAAATAGCTCTGGAACAAACGCCACCGGAGTTGGCGGCCGATATTGTCGACAGTGGGATTATTTTAACAGGCGGCGGAGCCTTGCTGAAAAATCTGGATAAGTTCCTCAGGGAGGAAACGAGCCTTCCTATTACCGTAGCCGATGATCCGCTGACAACCGTGGCGCTTGGTTGCGGAAAAACTCTGGATAACATTGAAATACTAAAAAAGGTTGTAATTACATAGTTTAATGTTCTCAAAAAAAATACTGTTGATTGTTGGCGCGATTGTTCTGATCGTTGTCAATATTACAATCCTTTATATTTCCGGTGGCCGCTATCGTTCATCCGGCTTCGGACGAGTCGCTATTTTTTTTGTTGCTCCTTTACAGGAGGCTGTTACTGATTCAGTAAGTTTTGCAAAAGGTATATGGAATCACTACTTTTACCTTGTTTCAGTGGCGCAGGAAAACGATAATCTCAAAAAAGAGTTAAGTCGTGCTGTTGCAAAAAACAGTCAGTATAATGAAATAGAACTTTCAAATCAGCGCCTCAGGAATTTGCTTAATTTCAAGGAGACAACGACCAGTAAGATTTTAGCGGCCGAAGTTATAAGCGTAGATCCATCTTCCTGGTTTAAAGCTGTTATTATAAACAAAGGCAGTTTAGATGGTGTTGAAAGAGGATTGCCTGTTGTTATCCGACAAGGTATTGCCGGGCAGGTTGTTGATGTCTCATCACGTTATTCAAAGATTATGCTGATAATAGACCGGAACAGTTCAGTCGATGCCATGGTGCAAAGGACAAGGGCGCGGGGCATTATAAAAGGGGAGGCAACGGCGGGGCAGTGTCTCTTTGAATATGTCTTACGTAAGGATGATGTCAGGGTTGGGGATACGATTGTTGCTTCAGGCCTTGATGGTGTTTTTCCAAAGGGACTGCCTATCGGGGATGTTAAAGAAGTTGTCAGGCGCAACTCAGGGGTTTTTCAGGAAGTAAGAGTTGTTCCTTATATTGATTTTGAAAAGCTTGAAGAGGTTTTGGTTTTATTGAATCCTTCAAAGTATGAGTTTGTGAGTAAGCAATGACATATGGCTTTTATCTATGCGTTTCTTTTTGTCTGATAGTCCTTCAGACAACAATTGTGCCATACCTTCCTTTGTTTGACAATTTTTATGATTTGGCGGCTCTGTTTATTATCTACCTCAGCCTATATCGGCCTGCCCGCGAAAGCCTCCCTGTTGTCATTTTTCTTGGATTTGTAATGGATAGTCTTTCATCAACACCTTTCATGCTGTATATAACAGCTTATCTCTGGCTATTTATAAGTATGCGCGGGATTACAAAAATATTACGGCTGGAGGGGAGGTTTCGCTTGCCGTTTATTGTGGTTTCGGGCATCTTGATAGAGAATTTGATATTTATAGGGACAGTTTTTATGTTGGATTCCGGGTTCCGGTTTTCCCTAACAGTTGCACGAAGTATTGCAGTTCAGTCTTTATGGGCGATATGCACAGGGTCGCTATTTCTTGTGTCATTTGACCACTGTCATAGAGGCTGGAATAAAATTATAGATCACTATATTATACAAAAAAAAGGTGTTTCAAATAATAGTTTGATAGATTAGGTGTAACTACTTACGTAGTCAGACCGAAGGTGTTTAGACTGAACCAGGCTTCGCTTCCAGCTACGCCCCGGCAAGGGGCTGAAGGGAAAAGAGGACTGATATTTTTTTTTGGGACGAAGCAGTTATAATAACAGGAGCTCCATGTGTGCTAAGTTTAGCACTTTGCTAACACTCCTCAGTCTTCAGCCTAAATAACCTGAGTAGTTACGATTAGGTAAAGCTTTGAGCAAATATCTTAAAACCGCAGACAGCAACTGGTATAAACAACGCATCATCGGGGTTATAGTTTGTGTTCTGGCTGCCTTTTCCATACTTTTAGTGCGACTTTTTTTTCTCCAGGTAATCAAGGGGGAGGAATTCGGGCGGCTTTCTGAAAATAACAGTATAAGGCTGCAAAATATAGACCCTTCAAGAGGAATGATTTTTGATCGTGAAGGCTGGCTGCTGGTAGATAATCGTCCATCCTTTGATGTCAGCATAATATTAAAAGACGCTCGCCCGGTTAAGGAAACAATTAAAAAATTATCCGGGTATATTAAATTTCCGGCAGATGAACTCAGCATGAAGATTGCGTCTAAAAAAGATATTTCATTCTATAAACCTGTTTTACTAAAACAGGATATCGGGCGTAATACGATGGCTGCGGTTGAGGTTCACAAATATGAACTTCCCGGTATTGTCGTAAATGCAATGCCCAGAAGGCACTACATTAACAGGCAAAGTGCTGCGCATTTAATAGGGTATCTGGGGGAAATCAATCCTGGCGAATTGAGTAGTGGAAAATTCCCCGGATGCAGGCAGGGCGATTTAATTGGAAAGTTTGGTGCTGAAAAGGCATACGAGTCATTTTTAAGAGGAAAACGCGGGGGTCGCCAGGTTGAGGTTAACTCTGTAGGCCAGGTTATTAAAGTATTAAAAACTGTCGATTCGCATCCGGGATATAATTTCTATCTTACTATTGACCAGGCAGTGCAGGAAAAAGCCGAAGCGCTCTTAGAAGGTGTTGTTGGCGCTGCTGTTGCGATGGAACCCGCAACCGGACAGATTCTCGCCCTTGTAAGCAATCCTTCCTTTGACCAGAATAGTTTTGTATCTGGAATGTCCATAGACCAGTGGGATTCTCTAACCTCAGATCCTCTAAAGCCGTTGACGAACAGGGTGGTACAGGGAGAATATGCACCGGCATCAACATATAAAATTGTTACAGCAATTGCTGGATTAGAGGAAGGGATTATAGATGAAAATACAACTTTTACATGTCCGGGGTATTATAAATTCAAGGGCCGTGAATATCGGTGCTGGAAAAAAGCAGGGCACGGCACAATGAGCATAGTAAAAGCGCTGGCCCAATCGTGCGATGTATTTTTTTATAATGTCGGACAACGTGTCGGAGTCGATCGGCTTGCGTGGTATGCAAATGAGTGCGGGCTGGGATTAGAAACCGGGATAAACCTTGATCATGAAATGCGGGGGTTGATACCCACGGCAGAATGGAAAAAGCGTCGTTTCGGTATCGAGTGGCAGGAAGGAGAAACACTTTCGATAGCAATTGGTCAGGGTTTTAACCTTGTGACGCCGCTGCAAATGGTAACTTTAATTTCAGCGGTGGCAAACGGTGGTAATAGATACAGGCCTGAAATATTAAAACACATAGAGACTGCAGAGGGCAAAATAGTAAGGGAAAGTAAGCCGCAAAGGATTGGCAGGCTGCCGGTCAGCAGTAAAACCCTGGAGCTGGTTAAACAGGGTTTGTGGGAAGTTGTTAACTACGAAAAGGGAACCGCCAGGGGTGCACGAATTCATGGTCTTGATGTTAGTGGAAAAACAGGCACAGGTCAGGTGATCAGTAGGAAAGAGGACGAAGATGAGACTGAAGAGGAACTGCCGGATCATTTAAAACCCCATGCATGGTTTGTAGCGTATGCGCCTTCCGAAAACCCTGAGATAGCTGTTGCTGTGATTGTGGAACATGGAGAGCACGGTTCCGGAACTGCTGCTCCTGTTGCAAGAGAAATGATAAAAACCTACTTACGAGGCGATAAATACGAAAAGCAGCTTGTAGCTCAAAGTTCAAAACCAGAGGTTAACCACACGAACCTAAGACAATAAGGGTAGTTTTTAATTGAGACAAAACAACAATGTTTGACAGAAAGTTCATACAATATTTTGACTGGGGTTTACTGGGACTGGTACTTTTGCTCTGTTGCCTGGGTTTTATTACGCTGTACAGCGTAGCAACAGCCGGAGAAGCCACGCTCGATAAAACGTTTTATATCAAGCAAATGGTATGGTTTTGTGCCGGCCTGATATTAATGATTTTCTCCTTTTTATTCAATTATAAATTATTGAACAGGTGGGCGTATACGATTTATGCGGGTTGTATTTTGCTTTTAATCGCTGTTTTATTTCTTGGAAAGTATGTCAGCGGGTCACAAAGATGGCTGATGATAGGCCCTCTATCGATTCAGCCATCCGAGCTGGTAAAGATTGCAGTGATAATTATTCTGGCTCGATACTATTCAAAGCATGCATATACGCTGGGATTTACACTGCGTAATCTTTTTAAACCTGCGATACTGGTTATCATTCCATTTATTTTGATCGTAAGACAGCCTGATCTGGGAACAGCACTTGTGGTTTTTCTGATCGCCGCTTCAATAACTGTTTTTGTGAAGATTGAAAGGCGATCATTTATATATATCATTATTTCGTGTATAACGGCTTTTCCTATTGTGTGGTTTTTTTTAAAAGAATATCAGCAAAGGCGTATATTAACATTTATAAATCCTGAT
>Ga0255385_10015_pt1 | contig 14630 bp, 12 predicted proteins | sample ANMaggSeSYBR01G3_FD_182103 | JGI IMG/M metagenome (GOLD analysis project Ga0255385, IMG submission 182103) | Sediment cell enrichment communities from methane seep in Santa Monica Basin, California, United Staets - ANME aggregate JGI... | ecosystem: Environmental > Aquatic > Marine > Cold seeps >...
ACATCTTATGATTGACTGGGAGACTTGGAGAGGGGGTGACTAGGTGAATAATGAATACTGAAAACCGTCACCTGGCACCCTTTTCCCGAGGGGTAGACATTTCGCGACCCTGCGTCTCAGATATGCTCCGGTCAGGACAAATGCCCTAAAGGATGCTTCGCGAAACTTATCCGTTATGCTGCTATTGAAGATGGTGAAAAAGTGAGTACCATTATTAAGAATAAAAAACGTTGTTCTGGTATTCCTCCAGAGTGCTGTTCCTGTGTCATAAATCAAGCATACGCCGCGGCTCGTTTCGCGGAACTTACTGAAGAGCAGACCAGGCGAGTTATTGCTTTAGCCAGGGCAGAGATAGAGAAATCTAAAACAACGCCTCTCTTAGTCCAGCATATAGTTCGTGGTGTGGCAGATGCAATTATTCAAGAACGAAATGAAACTCCTAATTTTGATATATATGCAGGGGTGAAAAGAAAATCTAATTCCTTGTCTTTGTCCTATGCAGAGGAATTTCAGAAGAAGATAGTTGAAAGTGAGTCGCCATTAGAAACCGGTTTGCAGGTAGCAGCAGCGGGGAATATTATAGATTTCGGAGCAAAGAATCACGATTCTATCGATCTGAACAAGGAGCTTCAATTTCTTGATAAAACACCCTTTGCTCACTATGATATTGAGTCGTTTAAAAGAGGTCTGGATGATGCTTCAACGCTTCTCTACATCTGTGATAATAGCGGAGAAATTGTTTTTGATACCTTGTTCATAAAAGAGTTACAAAGGGAGTACCCAAACCTTCATATAGTAGCAGCACTTCGTGATAAACCCATCATCAATGATGCCACACTGGAAGATGCCAAAGCAGTAGGCCTTGATCGACTTGTTACAACCATCTCCAGCGGCAGCATCTATCCAGGAACAATTCTTCCCGAAACAACAGCCGAATTTCAGAAATTGTTTGCTTCAGCAGGTGTGATACTTTCCAAAGGTCAGGGAAATTTCGAGACCTTGTTACCGTTTGCAGATGAGAGGATTTTCTTTTTATTAAGAATAAAATGTGATTATATGGCAGCCTTATCTAATGTAAAAAAAGATAATTTAGTACTTATGCAAGGATACACAGGTCAATTACCTCACGCCTAAAGACGGGAACTTGAAAGAGAACTCGGAGTTGTCAGGTCCCAGTCAATTTTATTGACTATACAAATTGTTGCCCCTGACATTTTTCGCTGTCGCTTTAAAATATAAATGAACTTATCTGTTAGCGCATTAAGTCAAAATAGCGGGAGAAAAATGGGAATTAAAGGATTGCCTGCAATTATCATGTCTTTTATATTGTTACTGACGGCTTGCAGCCTGTTCTCCCAACCGATAGAAGATCCTATTCCTACATCAGCAAATAGGCCACTGGTGAAGAAAAAACCAACTCAAACCCCAATTTCTGAAGATTCACCCATAATCTCTCCAGGAATGGAATTGAAAGATATAACTTACTGCATCACGAGCGGCGTGGAACTTAAAATGGATTTGTATTACCCGGACGAGGTTGAGACCCAATTGCCGGTCATTGTCTACGTTCACGGGGGAGGATGGACCGGGGGCGATAAAGCCAGCGGAGCCGGATTCCAATTTTTGCCCGTACTCCGCGAGGGAGGATATTTGACCATTTCAGTGAATTACCGCCTTTCCCCGAAATACAAATTCCCGGCTCATATCGAGGATGTGAAGTGTGCCATTCGTCATTTACGGGCGGAAGCCGAGACCTACAATCTGGATCCGAATCGGATTGGGGCTATTGGCGGCAGCGCAGGCGGGCACCTGGTCGCGCTCTTAGGTGTAACAGATGAGAGCGCCGGGATGGAGGGTTCGGGAGGATACATCGAATACTCCAGCCGCGTCCAGGCAGTGATCGATTTGTTCGGTCCAATCGATCCGACAGAATCCTGTACCGTCGGATGGGCACGGCAGGTATTTGGAGCGAATTGTGAAGATGAAATCATCTCTCTGTCCAGCCCATTGGCATATGTCTCAAGTGATGACCCTCCTTTCCTGATCCTGCACGGAGATAGAGACGAATTGGTGCTACTGGAGCAATCCCAGACTTTTTATGACAGCCTGACAGCTGCGGGAGTACCTGCCACCCTTCAAATTATTAAGAATGCCGGACATGGACTCTCTAGTTCAGGAGATCCAATTGAACCCAATATTGAAGCTCTCCTGCAATTAGCCGTTGATTTTTTCGACCAGAATTTGAAATAGCGGAAGGAAAATACTCTATGGAATTTTTAAAACCGACTAAATGGAAAATTATTTTCACATTACTTATACCGCTATATTGTACATATACTGTTCAATATCAAATGGCATTACCCCCTGCAAAAAGTGTTTGGTATCAAGTAGTTTTTTATCCAATTCCATTATTGTTTTTTTACATATCAAGTATATTTAGTCAATTTACCCTTACTGCGCATCCATTATTTTCTATTGGTGCGAAATATTTACATTTTTGTTTAGATTTTATACTGCCGGTAATATTCAATTACTTGATAATTTGTCTGTTTTTCTTTTTGTATTCGAAATTCATAAAGAAATCTAAGCAAACTTGACAAATCACTAACTTTCAGCTGGGCCATTTTTAAGGCTGACGAGGAGACTTTGTGACAGAGAAACCGGGTGATTGGGGACTGAGTAAATACTGATCACCGATTACTGGAAATCGTCACCTGAAGCCATTTACCCGAAGGGTAGGCCTGCCCTGGGCACCTCGGTTTCCGCCTCAATGCACTCGGTTTTAACTCAATGTCTGAGGATTGATTTCCTGCTGAACTTTGTTCAAACGCTTATATAATCCATCCCCGCCCATCAATTCTTCATGGGTACCAGATTCAACTATCCTGCTGCCATCCAAAACGACGATAAGATCTGCGCTTCGAATCGTAGACAGGCGGTGGGCAATCACGATGACTGTTTTTCCCACCATCAATTGCTCCAGGGCTTGTTGGATCAACAATTCGGTTTCGGTATCTACAGAGGAGGTGGCTTCATCAAGGATTAAGATCGGGGCATCTTTAAGGACTGCCCGGGCAATCGCTATCCGCTGCTTTTGACCTCCGGAAAGCTTTACACCCCGCTCCCCAATCATTGTGTCATATCCATCAGGCAAACGGATGATAAATTCATGGGCGTTTGCAATTTTGGCAGCGTTAATCATTTCTTCTTTGGTTGCGCCCTGGCGGCCAAAGATAATATTTTCACCTGCTGTGCCATGAAACAGGAAGACATCCTGCAGCACCATACTGATCTGCTGGCGAACACTCTGAATGGTCAGGTTTCGAATGTCAAAGCCATCTAAGGAAATGGATCCTTCGCTCACGTCGTAGAACCTGGGGATCAAGTTTGCCAAAGTGGTTTTGCCAACTCCCGTGGGTCCTACTAAAGCAACAACCATACCCGGTTGAATATTCAGGTTGATATCCTCCAGGACAATATCGCCGACTGAATAGCGGAAACCTACATCTTTGAGCTCAATCGCCCCAGCTGCCCTCCCCTCCAATTCAACTGCATCTGGTTTTTCGACAATATCAGGAGCTTCGTCCAGAACCTCTGCTACCCGCTCCGCCCCAGCCAGGGCTTGTTGAACGCTTTCCCATACCCCGCTCAAAGCGCGCACCGGCTGGTAAAGCAATTCCAAATAGAGGAAAAAAGCCACCAGTCCACCAATCGCTAAAGTTTCCCCTAAAACAAAGCGCCCGCCAAAATAAATCAACACAACTGTGCCCAATGAAGTAGCAAACGCGACAACAGGGTGAAAGGTTGCCATCAAGCGCAGCGCGCGCAAGGTAGAATCACGGTAGCCGGCAATATGCACGCCTACCCGGCTTAATTCGTTTTCCTCTCGGGTAAAAGCCTTGATTTCTCGCACACCAGAAAGATTATCGTTAAGCGCAGCATTAAGCTCCCCCAATATCGACTGCCTGGCGCGGAACGCTGGCCGCACGTATTTGGTGAACCCCTGCATCGCTAATACAATCATAGGAACCGGGATCATACTCAACAAAGTGAGTTTCCAATTCATCCTTGCTAAAACAGCAATGACACCCACCAGCATAAGTGAATTTGCAATCACATCCGGTACTGCATGGGCAATCAAATGCTCAATCAAATCCGCATCGTTCACCACCCGGGACATCAATTGTCCGGTTTGTTTGTCTTCATAATAACGAAGCGATAAGCGCTGTAAATGTTGATAGACCGTCGATCTCACATCTGCCACCACATTCCATCCGGCAACATGAGCCAAATAACTGCGGAAAAATTGTAAAACAGCCCTGGCAGCATAAAGTATCAACGCCAATAACGCCAATTGGGTTATCCGGCCCAAATCATCCTGGCCCCCAGCGGAATCTGTAGCAATTTCTATCATTGATTTAACCAGCCAGGGAGCATACAACTGAACCCCAACCAGCAGCAGCATGCTCAAGATAGTTAAACTTAACACGCCAGCATATTTATGTGTGTATTGGAAAACAAACCTGAGTGATTTCAATCTTGATGCCTCCAAACTAAAAAATCTTTTGATTTGGGTATTTGCTATTCTTTCTTCAGTCCCGTCCCCTCAAGCTGTTCTTTCGTGGTTTAGGATCCTCTAGAATAATTTACACCCCGTAATTATTATAGCCATCTATATAAAAAAAATGCACTGAATCCCTGATAGTTTGATTGTGCAAACAAAGATATTTCAGAAAACAAAAAAAGGCTGCTAATCGTTCTGCAGCCTTTTAATATTTTAATCCAGAAATTGGGTTCTTTAATTTTCCAGTTCCGAGAGCATCTCCGCTAATTCATTATTCCCATCACTGGCGTCCATTGCTTTTCGAATGGCTGCCTCAAAAGCTGTCGGGGTTGGTTCTCTGACCTCGTTTTCTTCTTCCTCAAAGCGTAAAGCTTCCTGGGGTGAGTCCTCAAGCGCTTTCATGCTTAATTTAATTTGTTTCTTGCGGCGGTTAACTTTGAGGACCTTTACATTCACCTCATCGCCCATCTTGACAACGTCATTTGGGGTACGAATATATCCATGAGCCATCTCACTGATGTGAACCAGGCCAGGTCTTTCCGCTTCGATATCCACAAACACACCATACTTTTCTATCCGGGTGACTTTACCGACTAATTCCATGTCGGGTTTAATCTCCCCCCATTCCATTCCCGCCGGCTCAAGCATGGTCAATTCAATCTTTTTCTTCTCTGGGTCAGTTCTTTGAATCCAGACTTCTACTTCCTGGCCTATCTTCAAAACATCAGCAACACGGGCAACTGATCCTTTTTGAATTTTTGAAATATGGATTAATCCAGGTATTCCGACACCAACATCAACAATCGCGCCAGCCAGAGAGGTTTTTAACACCTTCCCGGCAACCTTCATCTTAGGTTCTAAGTCTTCAATTGTTTCAGGCGTCTTTAACTCTTCGTTCGCCATAAAACACACTCCACATTATTCTTCACTTTTTGACAAGCGTCAATTATACCTTTGACATCAAAGATTGTCAAAGAGCGATAGACAAAAAATCAGTTATATCTAGTGGGAGGTCAAGCCTTCCAGAATTGAGATTAACTCTCCGTCCCAGTTGTCCTTTTTCAAATCCAGCGGGACCCAAACCGATGACTCGCCAAAACGCACCCGGGAATCAAATTCCCAGGGTTGAGGCAGTGGTTTTCCTTCCGTATATTGGAGATTTAATTGTCCGTTCTGGATAGAGATACTTTCCAGCCCGGCACTCTCTGCAAGCAGTTTGATCTCCAATTGGAGCAGAAGGTTTTCCACTGTCTCCGGAAGTGGACCAAAACGGTCAACGAATTCATTTCTGAACCCCTCTATCTGCTCTGAGTTAAGAATCGAAGCCGCCCGCCGGTAAAGACTCAACCGGACTGAGCGATCCTGAATATAGTCCTCTGGAATGCCTACAGGTAAAGGAAGGTCAATCCGCACAATGGGGCGAAGGATTTGGAAAGGTAATTCTCTTTTATCCCGGGTACTGGTTTTATCCTTGTTTAAACGATTCACAGCATCTGCCAGCAGTCGGGTATAAAGATGAAAACCAACTGCAGCAATGTAACCGGACTGCTGAGTTCCGAGTATATCGCCTGATCCACGGATTTCCAGATCCCGCATGGCAATTGAATAGCCGGCGCCTAATTCTGTATGCTCCGCTATAGTTTCCAGGCGAAGACGGCCCTCCACTGTAGGAGATTTCTGGCGCTGCTTAAAGAAGTAAGCATATGCGCGCTGCGCTCCCCTGCCCACCCTACCCCGCAGCTGGTAAAGCTGCGCCAGGCCGAACATATCCGCCCGGTCAACAATCAGAGTGTTGGCATTAGGAATATCCAGGCCCGACTCGATAATTGAAGTGGAAAGCAGCACATCAATTTTTCCTGTGGTGAATTCCCTCATCCTCTCCGCGAGATTCTTTTCTGCCATTTGTCCATGAGCTATTCCGATCCTGGCTTCCGGCACCATCTTTGCCAGGTGGGATTTCATAGCATCGATGGTTTTAACCCGATTATGAACAAAAAACACCTGTCCACCCCGTTCCATTTCTCTCCAGATCGCTTTTTGGATCAACGCCGGGTCGTAAGGACTGACATGAGTAACAACCGGCAAGCGCTCTTCGGGAGGTGTGTTTATCCGGGAAATATCTCTCACCCCGGTTAATGCCATATACATGGTCCGGGGGATCGGAGTAGCGGTCAGGGTTAATACATCAATATCGGTTCTTTTGGCCTTGATCTTTTCTTTGTGAGAAACACCAAAACGCTGCTCCTCATCAACAATCATTAATCCCAGATCATGAAAGATCACATCTGAGGAAAGCAGCCGGTGGGTGCCGATCACAATATCCACTGAGCCCTTAACCAAACCGCTCAGGATTTTACTCTGCTGGCGAGGAGTCCGGAAGCGGGATAACATCCTGACCTCAACCGGAAATCCACCCATCCGCTCCTGGAAAGTATCATAATGCTGCTGGGCAAGAACGGTGGTCGGAACCAGAATGGCAACCTGTTTTCCGTCCATAACCGCTTTAAATGCTGCCCTGACAGCTATCTCTGTTTTGCCGTATCCAACATCACCGCAGATTAACCGGTCCATCGGTTTCGATTTTTCCATATCCTCTTTGACCAGAGTCAATACATGCAGCTGATCCTCTGTTTCAATATAAGGAAAGCTGGCTTCCAATTCCTGCTGCCAGGCAGTATCCGGACTGAAAGCATATCCCTGGACTGTCTCCCGTTTCGAATATAGCTCCAGCAGATCCTGGGCAACTTCTATTACTTCTTCCTTAACCCGGGATTTAGTTAATCCCCACCGGCTGCTTCCCAGGCGGGTGATTTTGGGATCATGATGGTCAGGGCCGACGTACCTGGTGAGCCGGTCTGCCTGGGGTGCCGGAACATACAAATAATCCCCATCTGCGTACTCTACAGCCAGGTATTCCCCTTCAATGCCGGCTAATTGACGAGAAACCAGCCCGCCATATCTGCCAATCCCATGATCCAGGTGGACAACCCAATCCCCATCCTTAAAATCACTGTAGTCAACTTCAGGAGATAATGATCGATGAACAGGTTTTCTACGGGGTTGAATCCTTCGCCAGCCAAAGATTTCCCCATCAGAAAAAATGTGCACTTCTTTCCCGATTTCCGGCGTCATAACCCATCCGCCTTCAATACTGCCTTTAATAAACGCTGGGGGTTCCGGGTATGCAGCGCGTTCTTTCCAGATTTCCTGCAACCGGGGGGCTTGCCGGGAGACAATAACAGGAATCCCATCCGCCTGGATTACCCCGGTGATGTGCGATACAAACGTTTTAAGCTCTCCCCCAAAAAGTTGGTTGGCAGAAAACATCCTCCCAAAACTGGATTCAGATCCAGTCCTCGCTGGTCCAAGCGCTATCGGGTTGTGATTTTCAAGACCAAGTTTAAAGTCATCCCAGGGAACATAAGGCAGCCCAAATTCTTCCGGAATGGTTCCTTCCTGCTGGTACCCCTTTCTCAGGGATTCGGCCTGGTCGGATATCTCAAGGGCTGTTTCCCGCATGATTTCCTCATCATCCAGGAAAACGAGGGTATCCCGGGGGAAGGTAGTTCAGCAAGGTAGTTTCTTCCTGATGGAGTTCAGGAATATGGTACTCAATATATTCCTCACCAATATCAGCTGGAGATTGACCGGGATTTTCTGGCATTAAGAATTCTCTTGCCGGAGTGATCAACAAAGAATCAATTATTTGGATTGTTCTCTGATTTTCGGGATCAAAACGGCGCAGCATTTCAACTTCATCACCGAAAAATTCAATCCGGGCTGGAAAACGATCTCCAGGAGGCCAGACATCCAGTATCCCTCCCCGCCGGGCAAATTGACCGGGTGAAGTAACTATTGGGGAAACTTCATAACCGCATCTAACCCACTCCATCACTAAAACCTGGGGGGCATGGATTCCGGATTTGCGAATTACCCGGGATGATTTTAAAAACTCTCGCCGGGGCAAAGTTCGGGTGAACACAGCCCTGACCGGCGCTACTATCAATGACGGGCTTTCAGATGGAGCGTGTCCCGGAATCAAAGAAGACGACAACCCGGCGAGTATTTTAAGTCGATCCCGCCTGGTCTTTCTACCCCAGGATATTTTTTCATAATACAGGGGGTCGGGTTCGGGAAAAAGCGCCAGATCCTGCTCAGGGACCCAAAAATTCCACTCATCTTCCAGCACCAGCGCTCGATCAGTCCTGTCTGTGATAAGCAGAATCGGCTGATTTAAAGCTGACCTTAAACCAGCCAAGACCGGCAGTCGGACTGCTCTCGGCAATCCAACCAGGCCGGGTTTTTTTCCCGAACGGATATCGGCAACCAGCAATTGAAACGCGGGTTGTTCCTGAATTATATTTAGTAGCTCTTCCTGCATAGGGATTTTATTCGTTTGATGGGCTTTGATTATAAGTTGTCATCGCCTGATTTAAACCCAGCTCAACAAAGGCGAGAATCGCATCTGCAGCCTGATCAAGCACAAACGGGAGTGTCTCCACTTCCTGGTCTGAGAAATTAAGCAACACATAGGAACTGACTGACATCCGGCCCGGGGGACGATTGATACCAATCCGCAGACGGGGGAAATCCTTGGTTCCTAATTCTTTGATGATAGACCGAACACCTTTTTGTCCTGCATCACCGCCATTCGGCCGCATCCTTAAGGTTTGGAACGGCAAATCAACATCATCATAAACGACCAGCAAGTTTTCTAAAGGCAGTTTATAAAACCGGATAAATGAGGTTGCCGCTTTCCCTGATAAGTTCATAAAGGTCTGGGGTTTAATGAGAATAATCCGCTGGCCTTTGTATCTTACCGCGGTCATTAACGCATTCATTTTCATCTTTGAAAAAGATGTATCCATTTTCCCGGCTAATTGGTCAAGGACCATGAAGCCGATATTATGGCGGTTGTTTCGATATTCTCGTCCGGGATTACCCAATCCGACGATTAAGAAAGGTTTTTTTCTTCCAATCATAGTTAGATTCAATCACCTGACATCTTTTTTAACTACCAGGTAGATCGCGCCAATCAGAAATGCACCCAAAACCAGGATCCCGGTGATACTCAACACCCGGTACAGGTCATTCGATTCCAGCACTGCCGGGTTATCTGGCAGAGGTGTGGGAGTCTCTTGGGCTGATGACCTCCGGGTGGGGGTGACGATGTTATCCACGTCCTCCTGGATGCCCGCAGGGGCAGGTGTGGAGGTTTCTATCGGGGAGTGATTGCGAACCCGTAAATTCGGAATCAGCTCAAAAATGGTTGCCTTTCCCTCATACTCTGCGACCAACCTCAAATTATAATTCCCGTCAGTAATCTGGGTAGTATCCCATTCCACTTTAACTGAAGTTTGGGAACCTTCTTCAGCTTCCGGCATGATATCGGCAATAAAAAACCAGGTTTCTGGGCCATCCGCGGCATAGCTGAATGATAATTTCCCAGAGGTAAATCCTTCCCCTCTGATTTTTCCCTCAATGGTTTCAATTCCCTGCAAAGCCTGTCCTTCCCGGGGACTCTGGATAAAGATGCTAGGAGAAATCGTTGGAGCCTGGGCAGCGGCCGGCTGAGCCTGATGAAACACACTCATCACCAGAAGAGGAATGAATACCAAGGAAAGCCAGGCCAATCTTTTCACGCCTTGAGTGTAGCACGGGGTGGGTTAATGGTCAACGGATTTTTGGCAGGTAAGTTGCTAGAGAGACCCAGAGAGACCTCCGAGGTCCAAAGGACCTCGGAGGTTGTATTTATCTCGGGGGTTTTATGTCAAATGGACAACTCATCTCCCTTTTGTTTTAGCCGAAAGTGTCCTTGGAAAAAAACTCCCAGAGCCCTTCGATTTCCATCTCGGTTTCCCTCGATGTCCACTCAGGACAGGCGTAGTCGAAGGGCACAGGAGTGCTAGGGAGACCTCCGAGGTCCTTTAGACCTCGGGGGTTGTTATTACCGGGCTTTAGCCACCGAGAGGAAATTAGATTTCCCTTTACAAAATCCCTCTGACTCGCCAGCTCCTAACCTTCACTTCAGGGCAGCTGACGTTTGTGTAAGGCACTCCAGACATATTCTTGAACTATCAAAAATTATGGTAAACTCAAGAGAGAGTTGGACTTGCAGAAATCAAGGAGAATCTGATATGGCGATTTCAAAAGCTGAGGAGATGGTCAAGCGCTTGCGCGAGATGCAGGCTGCGACACCAGAAATTGAGGCTTCAGCAGTCGTTTCAGTAGATGGACTTACCATAGCATCAGCGCTACCGAGAGACATTGAAGAGGACCGGGTGTCCGCAATGTCTGCTGCCATGTTGAGTTTAGGCGACCGGATTGCGTCAGAATTAAACAGAGGAACCCTGGACCAGGTTTATATTCACGGTGAAGATGGTTATGTTATCCTCTCGGCAGTTGGTGATGAAGCCGTGTTAACAGCCCTCGCCAAAGAGAAAGCAAAATTAGGTTTGGTCTTCCTGGAAATGCGCCGGGCAGCTGAAGATCTCAGTCAATTTCTCGAGTGATTGACATCACATCCTACCAAGAGCAATTTCGCGGGGAGGTCTGGAATACCAGGTCCTCCCTTCTTCTTTTAAGGAAGAAAAACAAAGTAACAAAAACTCCAAAAAAATCACCTGCACAGGGTTAATCCAAAGGGCAATATGAAAACAAAGTTTATTTTTCTAACCGGTCGCGCCGATATGGGGAAGCCAGGTGACATGAATATAGAAGCTGTTTTTCCGGCCGAGATCATATCTCATCTGCCGGAAAGCTTCCAGGAAGGGCAGAGACTCAATATCACCCACTGTCCCACCCACTTCCACCAGGACAACTTCAGCCCCGGTAGTTTTTGGAACCATGAAGATCCTTTGTTTGATTACATTGGTAATGTGGGGAATAACCTGAATTGTTCCGCCCAGGTAGTCCCCTCGCCTTTCCCTCATGATCACTTCTTCGTATACCTGGCCGGTTGTGACATTGCAAACCTGGTTGAGACTGGTATCGATAAATCGTTCATAATGCCCAAGATCAAGATCTGTTTCTGCACCGTCATCCAGCACATAAACTTCACCGTGCTGGTAGGGGCTCATTGTGCCGGGATCGACGTTTATGTAAGGATCCAGTTTTTGAATTGCTACTTTAAACCCCCGTTCTTTCAGCAGTCTGCCCAGCGCCGCGGCGGTTACACCTTTCCCCACTGAACTTAGTACACCACCGGTTAGAAAAATAAACTTTGTTTTCATATTGCCCTTCAGGATCAAAACGGCGCAGCATTTCAACTTCATCACCGAAAAATTCAATCCGGGCTGGAAAACGATCTCCAGGAGGCCAGACATCCAGTATCCCTCCCCGCCGGGCAAATTGACCGGGTGAAGTAACTATTGGGGAAACTTCATAACCGCATCTAACCCACTCCATCACTAAAACCTGGGGGGCATGGATTCCGGATTTGCGAATTACCCGGGATGATTTTAAAAACTCTCGCCGGGGCAAAGTTCGGGTGAACACAGCCCTGACCGGCGCTACTATCAATGACGGGCTTTCAGATGGAGCGTGTCCCGGAATCAAAGAAGACGACAACCCGGCGAGTATTTTAAGTCGATCCCGCCTGGTCTTTCTACCCCAGGATATTTTTTCATAATACAGGGGGTCGGGTTCGGGAAAAAGCGCCAGATCCTGCTCAGGGACCCAAAAATTCCACTCATCTTCCAGCACCAGCGCTCGATCAGTCCTGTCTGTGATAAGCAGAATCGGCTGATTTAAAGCTGACCTTAAACCAGCCAAGACCGGCAGTCGGACTGCTCTCGGCAATCCAACCAGGCCGGGTTTTTTTCCCGAACGGATATCGGCAACCAGCAATTGAAACGCGGGTTGTTCCTGAATTATATTTAGTAGCTCTTCCTGCATAGGGATTTTATTCGTTTGATGGGCTTTGATTATAAGTTGTCATCGCCTGATTTAAACCCAGCTCAACAAAGGCGAGAATCGCATCTGCAGCCTGATCAAGCACAAACGGGAGTGTCTCCACTTCCTGGTCTGAGAAATTAAGCAACACATAGGAACTGACTGACATCCGGCCCGGGGGACGATTGATACCAATCCGCAGACGGGGGAAATCCTTGGTTCCTAATTCTTTGATGATAGACCGAACACCTTTTTGTCCTGCATCACCGCCATTCGGCCGCATCCTTAAGGTTTGGAACGGCAAATCAACATCATCATAAACGACCAGCAAGTTTTCTAAAGGCAGTTTATAAAACCGGATAAATGAGGTTGCCGCTTTCCCTGATAAGTTCATAAAGGTCTGGGGTTTAATGAGAATAATCCGCTGGCCTTTGTATCTTACCGCGGTCATTAACGCATTCATTTTCATCTTTGAAAAAGATGTATCCATTTTCCCGGCTAATTGGTCAAGGACCATGAAGCCGATATTATGGCGGTTGTTTCGATATTCTCGTCCGGGATTACCCAATCCGACGATTAAGAAAGGTTTTTTTCTTCCAATCATAGTTAGATTCAATCACCTGACATCTTTTTTAACTACCAGGTAGATCGCGCCAATCAGAAATGCACCCAAAACCAGGATCCCGGTGATACTCAACACCCGGTACAGGTCATTCGATTCCAGCACTGCCGGGTTATCTGGCAGAGGTGTGGGAGTCTCTTGGGCTGATGACCTCCGGGTGGGGGTGACGATGTTATCCACGTCCTCCTGGATGCCCGCAGGGGCAGGTGTGGAGGTTTCTATCGGGGAGTGATTGCGAACCCGTAAATTCGGAATCAGCTCAAAAATGGTTGCCTTTCCCTCATACTCTGCGACCAACCTCAAATTATAATTCCCGTCAGTAATCTGGGTAGTATCCCATTCCACTTTAACTGAAGTTTGGGAACCTTCTTCAGCTTCCGGCATGATATCGGCAATAAAAAACCAGGTTTCTGGGCCATCCGCGGCATAGCTGAATGATAATTTCCCAGAGGTAAATCCTTCCCCTCTGATTTTTCCCTCAATGGTTTCAATTCCCTGCAAAGCCTGTCCTTCCCGGGGACTCTGGATAAAGATGCTAGGAGAAATCGTTGGAGCCTGGGCAGCGGCCGGCTGAGCCTGATGAAACACACTCATCACCAGAAGAGGAATGAATACCAAGGAAAGCCAGGCCAATCTTTTCACGCCTTGAGTGTAGCACGGGGTGGGTTAATGGTCAACGGATTTTTGGCAGGTAAGTTGCTAGAGAGACCCAGAGAGACCTCCGAGGTCCAAAGGACCTCGGAGGTTGTATTTATCTCGGGGGTTTTATGTCAAATGGACAACTCATCTCCCTTTTGTTTTAGCCGAAAGTGTCCTTGGAAAAAAACTCCCAGAGCCCTTCGATTTCCATCTCGGTTTCCCTCGATGTCCACTCAGGACAGGCGTAGTCGAAGGGCACAGGAGTGCTAGGGAGACCTCCGAGGTCCTTTAGACCTCGGGGGTTGTTATTACCGGGCTTTAGCCACCGAGAGGAAATTAGATTTCCCTTTACAAAATCCCTCTGACTCGCCAGCTCCTAACCTTCACTTCAGGGCAGCTGACGTTTGTGTAAGGCACTCCAGACATATTCTTGAACTATCAAAAATTATGGTAAACTCAAGAGAGAGTTGGACTTGCAGAAATCAAGGAGAATCTGATATGGCGATTTCAAAAGCTGAGGAGATGGTCAAGCGCTTGCGCGAGATGCAGGCTGCGACACCAGAAATTGAGGCTTCAGCAGTCGTTTCAGTAGATGGACTTACCATAGCATCAGCGCTACCGAGAGACATTGAAGAGGACCGGGTGTCCGCAATGTCTGCTGCCATGTTGAGTTTAGGCGACCGGATTGCGTCAGAATTAAACAGAGGAACCCTGGACCAGGTTTATATTCACGGTGAAGATGGTTATGTTATCCTCTCGGCAGTTGGTGATGAAGCCGTGTTAACAGCCCTCGCCAAAGAGAAAGCAAAATTAGGTTTGGTCTTCCTGGAAATGCGCCGGGCAGCTGAAGATCTCAGTCAATTTCTCGAGTGATTGACATCACATCCTACCAAGAGCAATTTCGCGGGGAGG
>Ga0255385_10036_pt2 | contig 14618 bp, 6 predicted proteins | sample ANMaggSeSYBR01G3_FD_182103 | JGI IMG/M metagenome (GOLD analysis project Ga0255385, IMG submission 182103) | Sediment cell enrichment communities from methane seep in Santa Monica Basin, California, United Staets - ANME aggregate JGI... | ecosystem: Environmental > Aquatic > Marine > Cold seeps >...
GGAGTAATTAGTGAATTTGGAGCTGGTGTTGCTGATATCCTTGGCGGGCGCGCCACAGAGTTTGAAAAAAAACTAAAGAAAGGTAAAGAAGCTTCATTGTTGAAATTAAAGTATGAAGCGAGCGAACTTGGGGGAAATGCTGTTATCGGTGTTGATTTGGATTTTACTGAATTTGCATCAAACACTATTGGTGTTATTGCAAATGGAACGATAGTAAAGATTGAAAAGATTGTTTAATTATTGACCAATTTTATAACCAGTTAGGATCTTATATTTAATCCACCAGGTTTCAATGGCATCGGTTATAGATTGTAATCTTCGTAACATGGTAAGCTTGAGATAAATAATGTAATTATCTTAAGCCTTGAGTGAATGGATATTATCGTCAAATAAAAGGAGTTGTAAAAAATGAACGATACCATTGATCAAGAAATTATTGATGCAAAAGAACAAATAAGTGAACACGCGAAAACCGTAAAAGGTGATATTAACAAAGAAACTATTATTAAAGAATTAAAGAATGAAGTAAATATTACAAAAATCGGAACGGTAGTGATACCTATTGTCCTTGGAATTTTGGGAATGTATTTATTTGGTATTGATACTATTAAACAAGATATTAAAGATTTAAAAACTACATCTGTTGCTATCTTAATTAACTTAGGAACTATTGAAGATAGGCTTTCTTCAGTTGAGGATGCCTCTAAGTCAAATCAGGAAGCGATCGAGACATTAGAAGTTACTGTTTCATCCTCTGCAAATTCTCTATTCAGTGCTATAAAAACTCAAACATCTATCATGTCAACCTTGGAATATATTATTCCTTTGCTTCCAACTCCAACTGCAACACCTTCGCCAATTCCAGAGTTAGATGAAATTCCCAGGAACACTCTGGACGCAATATTCGATAGTATAGAAAAGGTTCTAAACGAAAGAGAAAGTAATTCAATAAATGTAGTCAGAATTAATTTAAATACAGAGATATCGGCAAATTCAGATTTACCTGTTGAAGATCCTAACGATCTTGTTCTATCTCAAGCCATGAATATCCTCACATATTTTCCTGATCTATCTTTGATTAATTTGGAAGTAAAGAACTATTCAATGAACAAAAAACTGAGTTTTGTTCCATCGCCTAATCCAGAGAATGGATATGTCTCATCAAATACTTATTCTATTCTAGTTGAAGCCATAGTTGATATCACCGGGAAAATGATTTGCTCTCCAGATAAAAACCTAGATCTTGATTCACAATCAATTTCCTATACAGCAAATTTAATTATTGAACTTCAAAATTATAGTTCTTCCGAGTCCACTACTTCGAAAATTAATATCATTGGTTGGAACACAATAATCGATCCATTTAAAGATTATTGTTTAACTAATTAAGTGTTCTGAATACTTATAATGGCTGTAATCGACGAAGTCATATTAGCTAGAACAGACAGAATTCATTAGTGGAAGAATATTAAAACGAATCGATTTGATTATGTAATAGAATAACCCAACATAACACTGCCTTTATATGTGAAAGATACAACCAAGTTGGATTAATCCCTTAATCCGCCAAGCCGCAGGCTGCAGGTTCGAATTATCCCCTCGGTCCTTAACCTCGGGGTTGCGCGATAGGCGATCGGAAATCGCCTTCGCGCTAATGCCGGGCTCATAGTCGTGATAGAAGGATACTTATGTTTATGACAGGTATCCTTTTTTGTTTAAGAAAAGAGGGTAAAGAGAAAGTAAACAGTAAGTAGTAATCAGATTGGGAGAGAGACTTTTCAGGACTGATGACTGAATACAGAATACTTTTTCCAGGTCGAATAGCTACTTACTAATTACTACCCACTACTCACTGATTTATCCTGCCGGGCCAATATTTGTAGATGAGGGTACTTGTGTTGATGCCAGGTACCCTTTATTGTTTAAGGGGAGCGGATAGGGAAAAAGTAAATAGTAAGTAGTAAGTAGTAAGTAGTAAGCAGATTAAGCGGCTGGTATTATCTACAAAATAAATTCAATTCTGGATTATGATAATAATGGTTATCAAAAACGATGGAGGATAATTATTTATCCAGTTATCCTTCATTAAAAAGAAAATTAACGTTGGGCGGAATAATTCATTGGGTAATACCAATTCTTAACCATCATTATGTTAAGAGAATATTATGGACCTAAAGCACATTTTGGACCTTTACGACCAAGATCGAAAAGATGTCAGTCTCTTTGGTATGCAACGAGAAGAGACTCCTCACCTTGTGCGGCATATATCTCCCAGTGGTGAAGGGTTGATTATTTATTCCAACCTGAACTCTACTAATGTCGAAGAAGTCATTCAGGAACAGATTGCCCACTTTGAAAGCATGGGGCGCGATTTTTGCTGGGTCGTATTCCAACACGACGATCCCGCGAACCTGAAAGACCGTTTACTCGCAAACGGATTCCTAAATGAAGAACCAGAGGCGATTATGATCCTTGACATCGAAGATTTACCCCCAGTCTTGGTGAAACCGATTTGCCATGATATACAACGGATTAGCGATCCCGACAAAATCGATGATGTCCTCGCCATTCGTCACCAAGTGTGGCAAAGTGATTATTCGGCAATGGCTAAATCCCTCACCAAACGATTAATAGACGCCCCTGAAAGTTTAGGGCTTTATGTAGCCTATATAGATGGCAAACCGGTCAGCACAGCTCAAATCAGCTTCTTTCAAAAAGGGCACTTCGCTGGTCTTGTTCAGGCAGCCACATTACCTGGCTACCGGGGGCGTGGTTTATTCACCGCTTTAGTTGCGATGCGAGTTCAAGAAGCAAGGCGGCGGGGTATTCGTTTTGTAGACGCAGATGCCAGTCCTATGAGCCGCCCCATTTTAGAAAAGCTTGGTTTTCAATGGCTCACAGAAACCAATTCTTGTGAGTGGCAGGTCAAACAGGTGTCAACTGGCTAATTTCCAAAAGATATTGGACATGTCTCCAAAAATCCGCTCAACATCACCTGCACACAACAGCCGGACTTTACCTTTCCGGTCCCCCGTCCCCGGTCGTCCGTCCTTAACCGGCTGCGGGTGCCCTTTACCCAAAGGGTAGAGGCTTCGCGAATCTCATCCGTTAGTTTGCAAATAAATGTCAAAGGTATATCTGAAGGGTTCAGATCACAAAATTAATTTATGGCACAATACACAAAACTATTAGAAAATGAAATACAAGAGATAATGGGGAGATATGAACTTTTAGTAACCAGTTATGAGCCAATAGAACAAGGTGCAGGGAATTCAAATTATTTACTGAATACAAATCAGGGAAAGTTTGTTCTCACAGTTTTTGAGATCGAACCCATTCGCGCAGCGTATATGAGTAAAGTGTTGACCTTATTGGAGAAACACGAATTTCCAGCACCACGACCGCAAAAAATGGCAAATGGCGAAGTGCTAACGAAATATCAAGAAAAATCAGTATTGGTGAAACCATATATAACAGGGTATATAGAATCTGAAATAGATGTTAATAAAGCAAAACAAGTGGGGACAGCAATAGCGAAATTGCATGAAATACCGGTACCGGATTATTTACCGGATAAACATTCGTATATAGAGATAACCTATCCTAAATTCATGGAGCAAGAAATTGATCGAAATTATAAAACCTGGGTGGGGCAAAGGTACAGTTATATCATAGAGAAATTACCGCCTCAGTTACCAGTTGGATTGGTTCATGGTGATATATTTTACGATAACGTTTTATTTGAAGATGAGAATCTCAAAGCCATCCTTGATTTTGAAGACGTGAGCCGGATATACAAGATTTATGATTTGGGGATGGCGGTTGTAGGAATATGCACCGAAGAAACAAATATTGTTATTAAAAAAGTGAGGGCTTTAATAGACGGTTATCAAGAAATCAGGTTGCTAGAAGAGATAGAAAAAGACAGTTTGCAATTGTGTATTGAATGGGCTGCAATCTTGACCTCAACATGGCGTTTTTGGAAATACAATATTGATCTGCCGGAAAAAGATAAGTCAGAAAAATATATGCAAATGGTTTCCATTGCGAAAAAAGCCAGTGCAATTCCAAAAGAAGAATTCAAGATGGCAGTATTCTCTTGATTGAAAACAGCAACTTAACCCTACTCAATAATTGAATTTTTATAATTCAAAATATAGCCGAATAGGAATAACGCCCTTATCCGCCAGGTTATCGGTGCTTTAGATAAGAATGCTTATCACAAGGTTATTAGAAACTTAATCTGAATATTAACCAAAGGCAATTCAACATAGGCCGGATTGCTTGTATCTCGCAGCAGGTTTATCTCGGGTGCTATGTCGAGTATTTTATTTTTACAGCGTGTGCACTCATTTTATTAATATGTTAGCAGACTCGAAAGCGATTGCACTGGTGTATACAATCGCTTTCATATGGGTGTCTTTCCTTATTTTAACTATACTCATTTAAACTTAGTTCATATCTACTTCGGCAGACTCAGAAGCGATTGCGGATGGATTAAATCCTTTGATTAATAGCCATATCGCTAGAACTAATTCGTTCAAAACTATAGGAAGTTTCAAAATTATCAATTCAGAAATAATACCCGTTACTTCTAACAGGCTTACTAGTATTAACAATATGGCTGCAAAAACACCCCACAATGATATCCATCGAGGAATGAGTTTTGATTGATACAATAGATAATAGAAGATCATAGCAGCTATGGCAAAAATATATGCGTGCACTGTATGAATTCCTTTATGTAACTCTAGTAATAAAGTATTATGAGATAAAAATAAAAATCCAGTAACAACTAAAAGTCCACCTTCAATACTCCTGGAAACAATGTACCAAAAAGATAATTTCTTGTTGTAGAATTTAAAAATTGGAAACATTAAAACTGCAATAGCAATGACTGCAAGACCACTAATTACCTCGAGAACCATTCCTAAGGTTTTTGCTTCTGGATTGCCACTTCCAATCACACTATATGCAACTAGAATTAATACTCCCACAATTATTGAGGTCTTTCTATGCGTATTCATTTCTTGCTCCTTGTTAGTTTTTCCGATATACGAGAACATTATCACATATAGTTTAGAAAACATATATGTAAAAGTAAAACCTAATCGGATTATCTGGATGAATAATTAATAAGGTTTGAAATAAAAGCATTATCTTTGGTAATTATGGAAGAATAATATAGCCCTCTAGGAATAAAGCCGTTATCCGCCACCTTTGGACAGGCTGCAGGTTTGAATTATCCCCTCGGTCCTTAACCTCGGGGTTGCGCGATAGGCGATCGGAAATCGCCTTCGCGCTAATGCCGGGCTCATAGTCGTGATAGAAGGGTACTTGTGTTTATGACAGGTATCCTTTTTTGTTTAAGAAAAGAGGGTAAAGAGAAAGTAAACAGTAAGCAGTAATCAGATTGGGAGAGAGACTTTTCGGGACTGATGACTGAATACAGAATACTTTTTCCAGGTCGAATAGCTACTTACTAATTACTACCCACTACTTACTGATTAATCCTGCCGGGGCCATAATCGTCGTAGAAGGATACTTGTGTTTATCCCAGGTATCCTTTTTTGTTTAAGAAAAGAGAATAGGAGAAAGTAAATAGTAATCAGTAAGTAGTAAGCAGATTAAGCGGCTGGTATTATTTACAATATTTATTCAACCCACGAATTTCCGTTTTTCGGAAATAAAACCCATCCACTGCCCGCTTACCGCTCTCCCCATACTTGCAGGAAAGCGAGGATAACTTCGGCGGAATTATCAGAAGCGAGTTGAAAAAAGGTTTTAATCTCATTCTCGCCAGGACCGCCGCCGGCCAGGTCAGACAACGAGCGGAAGGCAATGAACGGCACCTGGTTCACATAAGCGACATGAGCAACAGCCGCTGTCTCCATGTCGAGGGCATCAGCCTGAAAAGTATCCCAAACCCAGTCGCGATAATCGGCATTGTCGACAAAGGTCGACCCGCTAACACCGTTCCCGCCGAGAATAACTACCGGATCAACTTCCAAACATTTCCCAAGAAAAGTGCATTTATCAAGCTGAACGTTTTCCGCAGCCTGGCGGGCCGCGGCTAACATCTCGGAATCAACCTGGAACCAGAAATGCCCTTTCTCCGAGTCGGGTTTGCCCCCTTCCCGCGTCAGGGATACTTCCTGGGGAAACATCATCCCGTAATTGGGGAATTCCTCCCCATGCCAGCCCAGGTCCCAGCCGTCTTCGGTTTCCCTGGCAAACAACATTTCCTGGTATTGACCCCACTGGAGAGGCACCACAACGTCACCGATGTTCAGCTCAGGATTGACGCCGCCAGCGATGCCGGAAAACAGGATGCCGCTGATATTAAAATGATCTAGAGCCGATTGGGTGGTCATAGCAGCATTGACCATGCTGACTCCGCTCTGGAAAAGAACGACATCACTGTTCGCCAATTGCCCCAGGTGAAAGCTGCGGCCGTTGATGGTGTAGGTGTCGCTGATCTGGGCCTCACGCAGCAACTTTTTCATTTCGGGTTCAAAGGCGGAGATGATTGCCAGCCGCGGCGAATGGTCCAGGGAAGTTACCTGGATCTCCGGCGGCGAGGCGCACCCCGCGAGGAATAAAATTAAAAGTGAAGTGAGGAGAAATTTACGATTCATCCGAAACCCCTTTCTGTTGGATTGAATTATATTCCAAATCGGTGTTGAGGAAGAGCTGGTTTGAGGTGCCCCAACACTCTTGTGTTGGGATTCCGGGCGAAGCGATTTCCGCTCCGCCATCGCCCGATCCCTGGGCAAGAGCACAGGGGAATGGGACGGGAGTTTGGATCTTACCCTTCCCGCTGATGCCCCACCGCCCTTGCGGTGGGATTCTGGGCGAAGCGATTTCCGCTCCGCCATCGCCCGACACCTGTGCAAGAGCGCAGGGTCCGTTCTTGCTGACGGTTTTGATCACCTAACATGACATATCGTTTATGGAGATCAATGGCAATGTAGCGCTTGATAGTAGTTGCATCTGGTTCATTTTTCATGCTACACTTCTTATAGGTGCTGGGGCGTGGATTTTTGGGTCAAGACTTACATACCCTACGTCGATATGGGCTCACCTCGGAGAAATCTGAGGCATCCCGTAGGCTTTGTCGGCTGTCCTAAGCGCTCAGAACCCTGAGTTGCCGCCCAGTTTCTTGCCTGTTTATTTCAATTTCGATTTCTATTTCTTACGCAGCTATGTGCTGGCTTTTGGGGTAAGTAAAAGTTCAGTTCACCGACAGGTGAAAATTTAGCATATCATAATGTTATTCCTAAATTATAAAAGAGGAACTCAATGGAAAAAGAAACCAATCCGAAAATAAACATTTGGGCCAAACATTCTCAGACTATCAAAACCCATAAGGTTAAAACAATTAAAGCCTTGGTTGCCAAACTCAAACCAGGTGAAGGAAAAATTCCCTCAATTAAGGGAATTGGGAAAAATGACGCAGTTATTATGCTTACTGATATTGGTCTGAGTGCAGTTCCTTTTGCTGGTAGATACAAAAATAGACTTCTATCTAAGTTTAATAATGCGCCCGAAAAAGTAGATTATCAATCTTTAATTTCATCACTTGAAGAAATTACCCGGGAAGAAGATATAAATGAAAAGGAACAAGCTTATATAGAAGAGGCCATTAAAAAAGCAAAATCATTAAAAGATCCTTTTAAAGATACTACATTATTATCTGAACACCGAATTACAGCACCTGTTTTCAGAAAAACGATCATAGATGAAATAGCAAGTTCTGTTAATTTAGAAGATAAAGAGTTACATAAACTCCAACAAAAATATAAATCACTTGACATATTAATAAAAAGCAAGAATTACAAAATTAAAAGAGCTACTGGGATTGACATAAAAAAAATAAAACTAATGAAAGATATCGCCGACTGGACAAAGTTCGAGCATGTATCGGTTCCAATAGCACATGCATTTGTTATAAAAAATATTGAACCACAAACCATTATTGAAACAAGTGCTGAGGATGTAGAAAAAACTGTTAAAGATTCAGGCATAAAAATAACTCGTAAAGAATTAAATGATATTGAAAAAGTTAAAGAAGCCGTAAGAAAAAAAATGCCGGCAGAGGCATATTATTTTGATGTTATTTCATCACTTAATTTGCCCAAAAAGGCTGCATCACTTCTTGGAAATAAAAAAATACGAACATTTAATGATTTACGTAAAACCGGACTGCTCGATGACATAATTAGAGAGAGTAAAATAGAAGACAAGGAATTAATTAAGAATTTACAAGCACTGGGTAGTTTAGAAACTATATCTTGCGATTTAAGTGCTAATAAGGAGCTTATCAAAAAGGGGTACTTCGCTCCAATTGATATTTCGTCTAAAATACGTTCATCCTTTATATCTGAGATGCGAACACAGATTGGGGATTTCAATTCCGCGTTGTTGTATGAAAAAGCAACCACACAATCACAGTTTCTTAACAATATTGCCACAGGTGTAATGGCTGATACCGCTAATGGTTACCCATTGAGCATGAACCAATTGATACCCAACCTTGGTTTGTCATCACCTTGTAGCTGCAAAGATTGTGAATCGGCAGTGAGTCCTCTGGCATACCTTGTTGATCTGCTTGACTATGCAGTAAAGCATCTAAAGCAAAAAAACGGCGATCCGGTAGATTTGTCTTTTCTTTCAGACGAATTCGGCCAGCCTTTTGGAGAACTTCCCGGTTCATGTAAGGCAGTTGAAACTGAACTTAGGCAGGCTAGAATTTGTATTGAAGTGCTCCGCAAACAATCAATACTTATTAGTGAAGAATCTGAAGAAAAATATCTGCTTAATGCATATCAGGTATTGCTCGCAAAATTAGGCACATCTTATCATGAACTAAGTATGATCAGATTCCTAAACCAGGAAGAGCGTGAGCAATTAGCAATGAAACTTGGCGTCAACCTATCAGTCAGTGATGAACTTGGCTGTTTATTTCTGAGTGATAAAGCTGGAACCCCAGATAATCAAAGGCTAACGGAGAATAATCTGGAAATTCTCTTCGGATTAATGGATACTACTCGCCATGAACTTTCGGATGGGGCCAAAACAAATGATCCAAGTAATAGTTTGCTACATTGGAACTTTAATGGAATCGATTGGAATAAAAATACCGATGAAAATGGAAAAGTATACCTCAAATTTGTTAATCCTTTAATAGATAAGGATGTTTATGTATATAGCGATGAAGCTAAAAGTGACCTTGTAGCAAAAGGAAGAAGGCACAACCCTCCTTTACCCATGCAGAGATATGGAATTGAAATTTTGGAAAAGAATAATAGCGGCTTGAGTGGTTGGGTCCTGTATAACGGTGAAGCAGAAAATCGTTCAATTGAAATTTCACTAATTCCGGAGTTTTTGTGTTGGCAGTTAAGAAACTTGCGTAATTTATGGCAAAAAACCGATTGGTCTGATGACGATTATTCTAAAGAGGTCCTACCGATTATTGATTCGGATCTAATTGGGCCGGATGATATCAGAACTCCATTACCTCAAAACCCAACCTATCAGATCTGGGAAAATCGCAGAAAATGGATTGATAGTCAGATCCAGGGCACATTTGATGCTATTACAAGTGGTGGAGGATCACCATCTCGATCAAGAAGTGAAAATCTGCTTCGTGAAATGAGGAAAAAGTTCACTTACACGACCAGATATGGATCCACAAATGAATACCGTGCCTGGCCTTATAATTACAACATCGATACAATCGATGATATTTACAGCAAAATTCAAAAGGGTGAAGATCAAGACAATATTGAGCAAGAGTTGCAGAACACTTTACGAATATCAGTAGATGAATTTTCCCGACTTATTGAAATAAAAAATAAAGATGACTTATATACATCCAATAATAATCTGGAATGCGTAACTTCAGAAGCGTGGGATGAGTATAAATCTATTCTTGTACAGATTAGAAAAAGGGTGCTTTTTGAAGATTGGATTAGCGAAGAAGAGATTCCTTCCATTCGACTTGATTGCAATTATTTTGTCATCTCCGCTGATCAACCGGAACAAGGTAGCTGGCCCGTAAAACAGGATGTTCTGCTTGATCCTTCGATTCTTCCTGTAGATAAAATCAAACATTCACTTAACTATCCTAAAATTATTGAGATTTATAATGATCGTGAAACGGCGTTAGATACTATTTATCAACGAAAACAAGATGAAAGAGAAGATAATACCAAGGGTTATACTTGGCTCCTGGAGGATTCGTTTGGTATAGGGATAGATGAGATTGAATCCTTGAATGATAAACTTGCCGATTCAAACAAGGAAGCAAGTGCACGACATTACATTAAAAACACACTGCAGTTAATAATAGAAGGAGAATTTGACTATTTAATCAGTATTAAAGAAAAACAGGATAACGGAGATACAATAACTGAAGATGAATGGAGACAAGTCTATACAGTTCTTACACAACAAGAAAAAACAATCAAGCTATACAACGACTGGAAAACAAAAGAACTAAATAATGAGATATATTACTGGGATATATTCCCAATTCGTCTTGTGCCTTGGCGTTCATCCAGTGCAGAACGGTTTTCATGGCAGGAAGCACTCAGGAATAACAGTTCCAGCCCCATCATTGATCCTGACTTAATAGGGACTGGCCATCTCAGGGATCAGCTTGCCGGACGTGTTGCGGAACTTTGGCATGAACGGAGAGATTGGATAAAAATCTTGATAGCATCACTAAAGGATAAAGTAAATGCTTGTCCTAATTTACTTGCAGCATTTGATTTAATTTTACAAGCCGGAATTTTCAATGGCAATGAGACATTGTTCGTCAAAGAATGGGTAAAACGCGAAAAGAACAAGTATGGCCTTGATATAGTATTAGAATGGATATTTAATCAATCAATACGAGAACTGATAAAGCAAAAAAACGACCTTTCTTCTGCAGACAATATCACTTCCAAAAACGCAAAACAAAAGATAAAAAATGGCCTTTGCCTTCCAGTCAACGATTATATATTTCTAATAGATTTCCGAGAACGGATCAATAGTGGAAGTATAACCTCATCTGCTGAGTGGCGATCGTTATATAAAATACTTACGAGAGTAGTTCAGATCAGGGAGTTCTTAAAACTTGATTCTCAAAATAAATCCGGACAGAACATAACTCCTTATCTCGATCAGCTAGGTCTTAATTACCCTGCATTTAAATATTTGGTACAAATGCGATCATTGCTTGCAGAAGAAACAAGTATCCTCGAAAGTGATTGGGCAAACATTTTCTCGATTCTAACTCAGGTACTTAAAATAAGTTATTTCCCAAAATGGAGACAGGAAGAAAAGGACCTGGAATTAATATTATTAGGGCCGGATGAATTTACAATCGATGAAGAGAACAGTTTAATACCCTGGATATGGGAAGTTGATCCTTCCAGCCGGTGGAGGACTATCAGCCGTGATTTAAGGGAATGGAGGGAAAAGCTAAGCGGACGGATAAAACAGCAGGAATCAATAATTACAGAGTTCAATAATGTCATAGACTCTGTTGAAGAACAAGTATTACCCCAGCTTCGCTCAGCACTGATAACTGCAGTAGCAGGGCCGGATGGTGGCGACAATCCTGCCAGAATTCTAAGTGACCGTTTTGCAATTAGCATGGAGACAGGCGGTTGCCAGAAAACCACGCGTATCAGCCAGGCGATTAAAACTATACAAACAACCATATGGTCAGTACGAACGGGTTTATCGGAAAATTCTCTTGGCTCACTCGTTTCAGATAACTTTGATGAAGAATGGAAATGGATTGGATCCTATGAAACATGGCGGGCTGCGATGTTTACCAATATGTATCCTGAAAACCTTTTATTACCTTATTTACGCGACGAGAAATCAAAGTCAACTGTTTTCAATGAAATTGTTAATGAAAGAGGAAAAGACGTTGATAATATGGCAATAAAGTATGTCGATTATTTTATAGATCTTCTATACTTAAATATTGAAGCGGCATGCAAGGTGCTGATTGAAATTTCCAGCTATATTAATATTGGAATCGAAGATAAACAAATTAGTCTTGCGTTCTTTTTTTCCTTAACAGAAGTACACAGTCATCCCTCAAAATCTTACTGGTCGTGTAATAATCCCGACAAAACAATTCATTATCAGTCCTTCTGGAATGCCTTAGAAGGTCTTGAGGATAATGTTGAAAAAATCGTCGGAAGCGTTCCCTATACTGCAAATGATGGATTATGTTACATATATCTCTTAGCTAAACATTCACAGGATACTCGTTCAACCTTATTTTGCTATAAATTTCTGGTCGATACAAAATCCGGCGATTCCGTTGAAAGTGTAAATTTGATATTAAAAGATACAAAAGAATTGGATTTGGGAAACATTTCTGACTTTGAATGTCTTGTAGATCAATCGGGAGGATGGCCTTTAAGGTTATTAATATTATCAGATAAGTTATATATTGCTCAGTTCAATGAAGATGGGACCGGATTTGATGATGATGGCATTATGCCTATTCAATATCTATACAACGAAATTATGATTAATAATAATTTCTCTCCAACAAGCTTTCATACTGTTAATCGCCGCAATGTTCCAACAGAAGATATTTTAATTTTTTTCTACTCCGAAGACTCACTTAATACTAATATGTTCTACGACGACTCATACGACTCATCTAATATTGATATAAATGAAGGGCTTTATTATCTTAAATGCACGAGGATTAGTTATGTGAATAATACGCGTTGGCATGGCTCTGATTTTATACAAATAGAATCAGAGTATAACAGAGAAAGCCAACAGATGTTTTCCTTTCAATTAGCTAATTCAATATATATTGTTTGGAATGAGTTTCCGCCGGTATATGTAGAAATTAGCGGTACGACTTTATCAGAAAAACGAATTACTTTGGATGTTTATCGCGAGGATTTTTATATACCGATTATTAGCAGAGAAGGAGATAATATACATATATGTAGCAAGTATAAACATCCGTGGGGCATAAGCAACAATATGACGACATTATTAATAGATGAGAATAACAGCTTGAAAAAATGTAGGGATTCAGTTTCTGTTAATCCAGATTCCATTAATCCCCTAGTTATTTTATACAGTTATTTCCCAGATTCGAATGACTATCTGAATATTAACCTTTTAAGGACAGTTTACTCTTATTCGAAAAAACTTACCGAAAATGAGAAAGAGCTGAAAGTACATATTATTAATAGTTGGTATGATGCTAATATCAGCAGCAAAAAGAATCTCATCTATTTGCAAGAAATGTATTACTTCATTCCAATGCAAATCGCCGATAAACTTAGAAAATATGGAGAATATGGACAAGCGTTAGATTGGTATCGTTTAATATTTGATTTTGAATTGCCCTTAGGTAATCAAGGAATATCTACCGGTATATTTAATGAGAGATCATTATCAGAGGAATTTACAAGATCGATTGACTGGTATCATGCCGACAAACTAAATCCACACTATATAGCGTCTACCCGCGCGTACAGTTATACCAGATTTACACTAATGTCCATCATTGGTTGTCTACTTGAATATGCTGACAGCGAATTTTCACGTGATACGGATAAGTCTGTTGCACGTGCAGAGAAGTTATACAAGCAAGCGCTTGAACTGCTTGAACTGGATGAGCTTAAGCAGCATGTAGATGGTTGCGATCAAATGATTGCGACAATTGATTTTTCTGTAGGAGGGACTGAATTGGAACCGGTTATGCTCCGGATAAAAACAAATCTCTCTCAAATTAGTTGTCCAATACTGCTTGAAGCTACTATTAAGGAAGTTAAAACCCAATTAACCAATCAGAGTATAAAATCAATGCGAGAGCGGGTTTTAAAAATCAGGGATATAGTGAATAAAGCAATTTCAAGCCAGCCACGAGGTAAAAACCTGAGTCAGATATTAACAGAAGGACCAATCAATGCAATTGAAATTCATAAGAAACTACTGCAAAACCAGGCGATAGAATTAAGTTTAAAACGGATTCAATCTCTTTCCGCTTATCGATTTACACAAGATATTGCACAAGCTACCGGTTTGGAAGAAAAGGAACTGGTAAAAAAAGATGCAAAAATTCCTTGGTTATCAAAAGCTGATACTTCTAATGGAGTAATAAAGCCAACATCTTCTTCAAATGTCAATTCACAACCGATTTCAGGCAGCTTTTATTCCATGTCAACTGCAGGATATGTACCCAATCCAACCTGGATATATTGTGTTCCACCCAATCCTATTCTCACTTCACTGCGGTTGCTAGCTGAAATAAACCTTTATAAGATACATACCTGTCGCAATATTGCAGGGATGAAAAGAGAGCTTGAACCTTACGAAGCCCCAACAGATACCACAACCGGGGTCGTGTTCCTTGGTCCGAATAGTACATTTGCAACATCAATGAAACCTTTACTAACTCCAACACCCTACCGTTTTAAGGTGCTAATGACAAGAGCCAAGGAATTGGTGCAGCTTGCCCAGCAAATGGAAAATGCTTTTCAGTCTGCTTTGGAAAAAATGGCGGACGCAACTTACACACTATTTAAAGCCAGACAAGACGAAGAAATTGCCCGTGTTTATATTCGGCTACAAAA
>Ga0255385_10043_pt1 | contig 14614 bp, 10 predicted proteins | sample ANMaggSeSYBR01G3_FD_182103 | JGI IMG/M metagenome (GOLD analysis project Ga0255385, IMG submission 182103) | Sediment cell enrichment communities from methane seep in Santa Monica Basin, California, United Staets - ANME aggregate JGI... | ecosystem: Environmental > Aquatic > Marine > Cold seeps >...
GTAATTAGAGACGGTTTCAACATCACGGAATTTAAAATCTCGGACATCAATGGCGAAATGCATGATCCTATTGACCGGTCGGGTGATAAATTTACATGTCTGGTTTTTATCAATACGGATGAAAACGGCGCCGAGCTAATTGATAAATTGAAAAATAATCTTCCTGATACCGCAAGCGGATTCAAAATTGAACTTTCTGCTATTGTGCCTGTTAAAATTAAATTAGCAAAACAGTTTAAAAAAGATAAAAACATCAGCGGCAATCTATTCTGCGACAGCGATTTGAGGGTCGGCAAACAGTTTAGCGTAAAAGATTCATCCCAAGCTAAACCATCATACCATCCATTTGTATTTGTTATTGGCAATGACGGCTCCGTTCGCTATCGTCAAGCCTTTGAATCATCCGGATTTGATATAGAACTATTTAGTTTGACCGTAAGTAAATTAATTTGAAAAATATTCAACCGGTTAAATTAAAAATACAAGCCTGAAACATTGTTGGGAAAATAACGTTGACTATATTGTTGAAAATGTTAGTATTTTTTTGAAAGGATATTAAGTGAATCTAAAAGCTCTTCACCTTTTATTATTAATGACATTCTTAATGTCTTCTTCGCTGCTTGCTCAATCTAATCTCACTATTGATGATGCAATAGAATTGGCTTTGCAAAATAACGAATCTTATCTTAAGGCTGAAAAAGACCTCGAAAAAGCCAAAAGCAAGGTTACAGAGGTAAGTGCATCAGCCTTCCCTCAGCTAAATGCCGGGCTGAATGTTACGCATAACTGGAAACTGCCTTCTTTCATCATTGACTTTGATGGCCAACAGCAGGAAATTCCAATGGGTACGGTCAATAATTTTAGCGCTAATTTGACTATTACACAGCCGATTTATAACGGCGGGCGGGTATTCTCAGCCTGGAGCATCGCCAAGATGTATAAGAAATTCTCATCCCAACAACTGGAAATGAAAAAGAGAGAGCTAAAACTTTATGTTATTAACGCATTCTGGTTCGCAGTTATGGCGGATGAGCTTTTAAGAGTAACCAGGCAATCGGTAGAACTTGCGGAGGATGGACTGGATGTTGTTGAAAAAATGGCCGTCCAGGGGATAGTATCCGATTATGAAGTTTTAATGGCGAAAGTCAGGCTGGCTAATATTAAGCCGCGATTTATTGAAGCTGAAGCTAATTTAATAATTTCTTATAAGGCTTTAAATAATCTTATTGGCTTACCGGAAAATGAAAATAATAAGTTACTGTTTAACATGGATAGCGTTCTTTATTTGATGCCTGATTTTGATATTGATTCGGCAAAAACTGCCTGTATTGAAAAACGACCTGAAATTGACATGATGAAGCTTCAAAGTAAAATGCTGAAAAAAGCGGTATCGATTGCCAAGGCAGGCTATAGGCCATCTATCAACTTTATAACGACATTTCAATACCAAGCGCAATATGATAATAACAGATGGCCTGGCGGCGATGATTGGAAAAGGAGCTCATTTTCGGGGCTTATGATTTCAATTCCGATATTCGATTCATGGGCAACGCCATCCAAAGTCAAACAGGCCAAGTTAGAATTGGCTCAATCGAAATTAACCGAAAAAGAATACGAGGAAAACATAAAACTTGAAATAGAACAAACTTGGTGGAACTACCAGAAAGCGCGAGAAAGTTTAGCCGCTGGCGGGCAAGCAGTCGAAATGGCTAAACGAGGATTGGAGATTGCGCGGGTAAGATATGAAAATGGCGTTGGCACCCAATTGGAATATTTTGAGTCTGAAGTCGCCTTGTCAATGGCTGAAACAAATCGCATACAAGCATTTTATAATTTGGCAACCGGCTATGCGGCTTTACAAAAAGCTCTCGGTGAAGATGATCTTTTAAAATAGATGGAGAAATTATAATGATAAATCGATATGTAACGACCAGCTTGATATTGCTGTTAATATTTATCGGATGCGGTTCTGATAAACAAAAAGTTAATTCTGTGCAAAAAGTCGCTGTCGAGGTTGATATTATAAAAACGGGCGATATTACCGTAATAAAAACTTTTTCGGGCACGCTTGAAGGAGCCGAGCAATCAAAAATATACGCCTCAATTCCTGAAAATGTCGTTGATATTCCGGTATCTGAGGGAAGCTATATTAAAAAAGGCAGTCCTATAATTATTTTAGACAGGAATGGAGCAGCATCTCAATACAACCAGGCTTATGCTGTTTATCAGAATGCCAAAGACAACTACGAAAAGATGCAGAATCTATATGAGCAAAAGGCAATTTCTGAGATGGAGTTTAAAAGCGTTAGGACAGCTTATGAGGTTGCTAAGGCGAATTTCAATGCCGCCAAAGCTACGGTTGAGCTATCATCTCCTATTGATGGAATCGTTACGGAAATCGCAGTTAATTTAGGTCAACAGGCTCCGTTAGGCATGCCAATTGCCACGGTTGCCCGAACGAATAAGATGAGATTAACAATGTTTGCCGGTCTTCGTGAGATAGCAAAGCTAACGGTTGGTCAGCCAGCCAAGATATTATTTGATTCGAGCGACTCGATTTCCGCTGTTGTTGCTGAGATTTCTCAATCGGCTGACCCTCAGACCAGATTATTCAGAGTTGAACTCGAAATGGACAATCAAAATGGTATGCTTAAACCCGGTATGTATGCCAAAGCTTTAGTGGTTGTTAACAGTTTCAAGGATGTGCTCACAATAAGCAATCGGGCAGTTTTTTCCGAGGATGGCATAAGCAAAACTTATTTTATTAGAAACGACACCGCTTATGTTAAAACAATTGCAATCGGCGCTTCCGATGGTCGGCGGACTCAGCTTCTTTCAGATTTAAAAATCGGGCAGCAGGTTGTAGTGGTTGGTAAAAGCTCTTTGCGCGATGCGACTCCGGTTCTAATCTCCAACAAGGATGATGAAAATGTTCCTGGCTGATACCGCAATAAAAAGACCCGTATTCACTATTATGGTGATGGCCGCTATGGCTGTATTAGGGTTGTCATCATATCTTCAGATGAGCGCCGAGCTTTTTCCTGAAATTGATTTCCCTTTTGTTATAGTAAACACCGTGTATCACGGGGCAAGTCCGGATGCTGTTGAAACCGACGTTACAAAGAGAATCGAAGACGCAGTTAATGCTATCGCCGGCATTAAAAGAATAACATCATTTTCACGCGAATCGTTTTCACTCATTTTTATCGAATTTGAATTGGAATCGGATCCCGATATTGGCGCGCAGGATGTCAGAGATAAAATATCAGGCATTATGAATGATTTACCCTCTGATATTGAACAGCCTATTATCCAAAAATTCGATTTTGGCGCGCGGCCGGTTATTACTTACACCATATCCGGCGATAAGTCGCTTAAAGAACTTACTTCATTTGCCAAGAATTTCCTCAAACGTCAGCTTGAAACCGTTTCAGGAGTTGGTTCGGTAGAAATTATCGGCGGCAGCGAACGAGAAATTCAAGTCTTGATAGACTTGGATAAGATGAACGCTCAAAACATCGTTCCCGGTGAAATTACCGGCGCAATTAGTTCATCAAACCTTGAAATACCGGGCGGTAAATTAAGCCAGGGCAACAGAGATGTCGTGCTTCGCGTTATGGGCAGAACCACATCAATTGATGAGCTTTCGCAGATAATTGTTAAAAATGAAGAGGGAAAAGTCATCAGGCTTTGCGATATTGCGAACGTTATCGATGGCGTTAAAGAAAGAAAAAGCCTATCGAGATTTAACGGCATGGAGACCGTATCGCTATCCCTTTTGAGACAATCGGGAGCTAATATTATTGATTGTGCGAATGGCATTCGCGCTCGGATGGAGAAGCTTAAGAGTGAAATCCCATCTGATATTGAAGTTGTCTTAACTATCGACGAATCAGTTTATATTAAGCAATCAATTGAACATGTTGTCTTTGATTTAGTTTACGGCAGTATCTTAGCTGTTCTGGTAATATTTTTATTCTTAGCGAATGCGCGTTCCACCATAATTGCCGGGCTGGCAATACCAACATCTATTATCGGCACTTTCTTCCTGATGAAACTGCTTGGCTTTACAATTAATTTCATGACGCTTCTGGGTTTATCATTAGCTGTGGGGTTATTGGTTGATGACGCCATTGTTGTAATCGAAAATATCTATCGTCATATAGATGAGGGGAAGTCGCCATGGAAGGCGGCAAGAGAAGCTACTGCGCAAATTGGTTTGGCGGTTATGGCGGCGACATTTACAATCGTGGTTGTATTTTTACCGGTGGCTTTTATGTCGGGCATTATGGGCAGATTTTTCTATCAATTCGGAATCACGGTCGCGACATCTGTTACTATATCCCTGCTTGTAGCTTTTACCCTAACTCCGATGATGGCATCTCGCATGCTCAAAAAAGAGAAGCAGATTGGTCTCGGCAAGCCCGGACTGTTTCATATTCCCGGTAATATAATAAAGTGGATTTTGCGTAATTGGAATAGCATGTTTGGTTCATTAAACATACGCTACAGAAGAATTCTCGAGTGGGCTTTAAATCACAGGTTTGCAACGCTGGCAATTGCGGTATTATTATTCTTTTTATCATTGGGTATTGGCAGTATGCTCGGAAGCGAGTTTATGCCGGTATCAGACCGAAGCGAAATGTATGTTTTATTCAAAGCCGGACCTGATGCCTCATTAGAAAGAACAAGCGAATTGGCAAAGAAGATTGAAAACCGACTGAGTAAATATCCTGAAGTCGAATTTCTGCTGACAAAAGTCGGCGGCGAACAGACTCCCGCTAATGAAGGCAATGTTTATGTAAAGCTTAAACCAATCGACCAGCGAGAAGCAGGCGTTCAGCAACTTATGACAAAAGTCAGACATGAATTAGCTGATATTGCCGGGCTTACGATTCAAATTATGGTGGAATCAGAGGGCGGCGGCGGTGAACAGCAGGTTGAATTCTCTGTCAGAGGTCCTGATTTTGAAGAAGTTAAAATACTTGCCAATCAGGTAGAAGAATACATGCGTGATGCGCCCGGCGCCATTGATGTTGAAAATTCGGAAAAATTAGCTCGCCCTGAAGTTCAAATATTTGTCGACCGCGATTTAGCAAACGACTTAGGTGTATCAATCGGCGGATTAGCATCCACTGTAAGGAACTTAATTGATGGTCATGTCGTTTCCCGATATAAAGATAAAGAGGAAGAATACGATATTAGAATGCAGCTTGCCCCCGAATATCGAAACAGGCTTGATGATATAGAACGAATTAAAGTGCCGTCGACTAAAAAAGTATATGATGAAGATATTCTTGTCGAATTAGGCCAGGTTGCAACCCTGACAAAAAGTACCGCTCCATCCGAAATCAGGCGGTTTAACCGTCAAAGAGATATTAAAGTCGGATGCAACCTTGGAGAGGGATTTGTAACAAGCGATATCACAAACCTGATATATTCAAAAATCCCTGAAATGAACATACCTCCGGGCTATGAGGTTGCGGTTACCGGTTCGGCTGAGTTTATGGAGGAATCTTTTCGTAATATTTTAATGGCTTTAGTTTTATCGATTATATTCATTTATCTTTTGTTGGCATCACAGTTTGAATCTTTCATCGACCCATTAGCTATAATGCTTTCATTACCCTTGGCAATTGTCGGCGCGCTTATTACTTTATATGTCTGGAATGCCACACTGAATATTATGTCTATGATTGGCGTGGTTATGTTGATGGGCTTAGTTACCAAAAATGCGATATTACTGATAGATTTTACTAAACAGCTTCGACAAGAGGGCTTATCTAAAGTGGAAGCGTTATTGAAAGCCGGACCTATAAGGCTTAGGCCTATTCTGATGACTACATTCGCTACGATTTTCGGCATGCTTCCGATAGCTTTAGCTTTGGGAACAGGCACCGAATTCAAATCGCCGATGGCCAGAGCCGTTATCGGCGGGTTAATCTCCTCGACTATGCTAACGCTGGTAGTTGTTCCGGTTGTTTACAGCATCCTTGATGATATAGCGGCATTTTTCACAGGAAAAGAAACGGTTAAAGCTGAACGTCAAATTGACAGAGCTGGAAGCGGTAAACCGATTGAAGCCTGATGAATAAAAATTATTTAAGGGTATTGTATTTAGATTCCGACCAAGTATATGTTATCGCGCGTAGGGGCGTATTGCAATACGCCCCTACGCGTTATGTTGAGATATAGATGAATTTTATACATATATTTAATTGTATTTGAATATTTCGATTTATTAATCTGGGAATCGCATGAACAGCTTCACGCTCAAACATAACCGGCTATACAATCCGACCAAACTATATACCGATTACTTAGCCGGCGGTCTTCAGGAATACTACCGATATAATTACAGCGACCCTGAAAGTATCAATAAAGCCGCCGACCAAATAAACAGCAATATTTACGATAGGGAAAAACTACATCAGATTGTTTTGAATGGCAATCAGCATTATGGAGCCTCTGATAAGACATTAAGCAATATTGAACTTCTAAAACAGCCGGATACCTTATGTATCTTTGCCGGTCAGCAGACCGCCTTATGCTGTCATCCGATGTATATTATCTACAAGGCCTTTACCGCTGTCAAGCTTGCCAGTCGGTACAGTCAGATTCTTAACCGACCGGTTGTGCCCTGTTTCTGGATGGCTTCCGACGACCATGATTTTGAAGAGGTCAGAAAAGCCGGTTTTCTGTTAAGGTCGGGCGAACTTAAAACTATAACCTATCAACCAAAGTCAGACCCCTCCGGGTCGCCTATCGCTGACATCGCTTTCGATGACGGCATCAATAATTATTGTGAGTCGGTACAGGAAAATCTTATTGGTACTGAATTCCGGGAACCGTTAATACAATCATTTGCAAAATATTTTAGACCCGGAATAAAACTATCGGAGGCGTTTGCCAGTGTGTTCAATCAATTCATTGGAGATGACTGGGGTATAATCTTAGTAGACCCGAGTTTTCAAGGTATGAAGGAGTTATTTAAGCCGGTTTTTTCTAAGGAGATAATCGAACACAACCAGGTTTACAGAATATATAAACAACGTACAGATAATCTTCTAAAAAACGGCTATCATGCTCAGGTTCACAAAACCGATGAAAACCTGAACCTGTTTTATCATCATAAAGCAAAAAGGCTCAACCTTAAAATTAGTAATAATAGAATTTCTCCTGACGGCATCGACCATAGTTTTTCATCGCAAGAGCTTAATCAAATTGCGCAAAGTTCCCCTGAGCGTTTTTCCGCTAATGTTCTATTGCGCCCGATTGCTCAAGGTACTGCTTTCCCGACTTTATGTCAGGTTGTCGGTCCCTCTGAACTTGCATATTTCGCCCAGATTGAACCGCTTTTTGATTTTTTCAACGTACCACAGCCGGTTATTCATCCTCGCGCAGGCATGACTATCGTTGAGCCGCATATCAAAAGAATTACAGATAAATATAAAATAAATTTACCAGACATTAAAAGCCGGCTGGAACCGCTTCTCGGTGAAGTTGTGGAAAGCTTATATCCATCAGAAGCCGCTAATTCGATTCTGTCAATCGGAAATTGCCTTAATCAAGACCTTGAAGGATTTGCCGCAAAGTTAAAAGATACCGACCCGGAAGGATACCGGCACATTATTAATTTTAGAGGGCGTATCGATTTTGAATTAAAACAACTTCAGAAGAAACTTAAAAATTCAAACAAGAAACGCCATGATGCTCTAACATCCCAGATGAGGAAGGCTTATGCGTTTCTCTTTCCCGAAGGCAATTTTCAGGAACGGGTAGTATCACCGCTTTATTATGCCAACAAATTCGGCGCTGATATATTTACAAAAATCTATGACAACCTTGATATCGATGAACCGGTGCATTCGGTATTAGAGCTATGAAGATAGCAATTGTATGCTACCCTGTGAAAGGAGGCTCTGGTGTTGTCGCTTCAGAACTCGGCATAGGATTATCACGCCGCGGTTGCGAGGTTCATTTTTTCTCTTATGAACTGCCATTCAGATTGAATGCTTATGAGGCAAATTTTACTTTTCATGAGGTCGGTATATCGCAATATCCTCTTTTTAAATATCCGCCCTATACAATCACATTGGCGGCTAAACTCGCTGATGAGTCATTGCGTCATAAATTTGATATTATTCACGCTCATTATGCCATACCGCATGCCGCCGCCGCTTATCTTGCCGCGAAGACTCTTGGCGAAAATGCGCCGAAAATTATCACTACTCTGCATGGAACTGATATAACGCTTATCGGAAAGGATAGATCATTTTATTCGATTGCTAAATTTACAATAGAAGCATCCGATGGTCTTACGGCTGTTTCTCATTATCTTGACAATAAAACCCGCGAGGTTTTCGGTATCAGTAAAGATATAAGAGTAATACCGAATTTCGTTGATACCAGCCTGTTCGAACCGGAGGGTTCGGGTTGCGCCCGCAACCTTTTTGCTGAGCCCGAGCAGAAAATAATAATGCACATGTCAAATTACAGACCTGTTAAAAACGCTCCTGACGTTATCAGAATTTTTAATATCATTCAAAAGAAAATCCCCTCAAAGCTATTTTTAATCGGCGATGGCCCTGATGTCGGCAATACGATGGCATTAGCTCGTGAGCTTGGCATAGGGGAGAGGATCGTGTTTTTAGGCAATCAGGACAGAGTGCATCATATTCTGCCGTTGGCTGATTTATTCCTGCTGCCATCCGCATCCGAGGCGTTTGGCCTGGCAGCGCTGGAGGCATTGAGCTGTGGAACGCCGGTCATAGGCAGTATTGTCGGCGGACTGCCGGAACTTATCACCGATGGCGAAAACGGCTGGCTTTATCCAATTGGCGATGTTGAGGGCATGGCTGAAATATCTATCGAGATATTATCTGATGAATCGCTCCATGAAAAGCTATCAAAAAACGCCCGGCAGTTAGCTCTTGAAAAGTACAAAACAAATGATATAATCGACCGATATATGGATTACTACAAGGAGATACTCGATGGTTGATTTTCCCAAGCTGGATGTTTTGGCAATCGCCGCCCACCGTGATGATACCGAGATTATTTGCGGCGGTACTATTATCAAGATGATCGATCTTGGTTATAAAGCCGGTATTCTTGATCTTACAGCCGGTGAGTCCGGCAGTCGCGGGGATGCTCAAACTCGCGGAAAGGAAGCCGACTGCGCCGCTAAGGTTATGAAATTATCATTTCGCCATAATCTAAACCTTCCCGATGCCGGTCTTTTCCTAACTCAGGAAAATGCTCTATCCGCCGCCGATATCATCCGCAAAACAAAACCGGAGATGGTTATAATCCCCTATGGCATACAGCGTCATCCCGACCATACGACAGCCGGCGAGATTGGTTATCGGGCGTGCTTTTTAGCAGGCTTGGGCAAGATACCGCTTGATGGCGAACCGCACAGACCCCGCAAGATATATTATTCCTGCAGTTTCTTAGAGGTTAAGCCGACTTTCGTTGTTGATATCTCCGAACAATTTGAGTGTAAATGTGAGGCTGTCGCCTGTTATAAGAGTCAGTTTGAGAACCAAATCAACCAGCGCGAGGTTTATCCGCCGGCGAAGAATGTTTTCGAATTTATGGAAATCCAAAACCGCCGTTATGGCTATATGATTGGCGCAAAGTATGGTGAGGCGTTTATCCAGAAAGAGATGCTGGCGGTGGATGACCTTCTGAAGCTGTCGGGGAAGTCGATATAGCTGTTTGCATTAGAGAATGATATACACCGACACGCGTAGGGGCGTCCGCCGCGGCGGATACGCCCTCTTTAAACTGCTATAATAATATTTCAACCTGCCTGCCGGCGGGCACGGCTGCAAAATCTGGTATGAAAATAATATTTTCCGTAAATTATAGTAAGTTTGATTTTTTCATTGACGATTAATACAATAAATGGTAATTTTATACTAACAGAAAGTATTTAGCGTTCTGATAATTATTATTCGATAGAGAATACAATTATTCAAAGGAGATGTTTATGAGAAAAGAAAGAATTATATACGCGGCTTTACTTATTTTGCTTGGCATTGGGTTGCCGCATTTTAGCTCATCTGCACAGGCAGACTCACTTATGGTTGACCACACCGTAATCTCTGAGTTTGATATGATACCCGAATCATATTTTGACCAGATAAGGGCGAACTATAAGATATTTTACGGCCACACATCACATGGCAGACAAATTATGGATGGTCTTAGTAAACTTCAAGGTGAGAATTCTCTGTATAATTTGCCCACTTTCCATGAGATAAGCGATGACCTCGGACATAATGGAGACGTATCATGGGTTTCGCCGACTGAGACATGGCTTGATAGCCACGCCGATTACAATATGGTTATGTGGTCATGGTGCGGCGGATGTTCTGATAACAACGAAGCTGGTATTAATATTTATCTAAATGCTATGAACCAGCTTGAACTGGATTATCCGGAGGTTGTGTTTATCTATATGACCGGCCATCTCGACGGCGGCGGTCCTGACGGCAACTTATATACGTGCAATAATCAGATACGAGCATACTGTATGGCCAACGACAAAATACTTTTTGATTTTGCCGATATTGAAAGCTATGACCCTGACGGCAATTATTATCCTAATGAGGGCGATGGCTGCGCATGGTGTTACACATGGTGCGACAATCCCGACAACAACTGCGCTAATGATTGCACGTGCGCTCATTCGCACTGTTTCAACTGTTATCTGAAGGGAAAGGCATTTTGGTGGATGATGGCTCGACTTGAGGGCTGGAATTCATCACAGCGAATTGATAATGATAATTCCATACCGGATGAATACAGTATTAAGCAAAATTATCCCAATCCTTTTAATAGTTCCACTATTATTCAGTACAATTTGCCGGTAGATTCTTATGTTACTATCGATATTTTTAACCTGCTTGGAAGAAAAATAACATCGCTTATTGATAAAGAGCAATCCGCAGGCAGATATTCAATAATCTGGCAGGCAGATAATTTCTCATCAGGAATATATTTTTACAGGATTAAAGTCGGAGAAGTTGTTGATATTAAAAAGATGACTCTAATCAAATGATTGGTTATCCCTCAGGATGGAGTAAAGCGACATCCTGACGTATAAAAAAGCAATGTTTACCTCTGGTTGCCAAGCGCCGCTTGGCAACCAGAGGAAATGTTGATTATGCTGCCGTGCGCCTTACACGACAATAAAAGATGTAGGTCGGGTTCCCCGCCGCGGCGGGGAGGGAGAAACCCGACATCTTCATCTGCCGGACGCCTTACCCGACAACAAAAGAATACGAGTTAACTATCTGCGGTTATCTTATCTGCCAGTTTAACTTTGATTTTCATTTTTAGCGGCTGCGGCATATCAGGACGTTCCATATTATTACCTGGTCGTCTGCCGCCTCCGGGACGCATGCCTTTTCCGCCAGCGCCGGAACCTCTGCCAGGTCGCGGCCCTTCACTTCTTAAAGACCTATTCATCATCGGTTTCTTAAATTCATCTGTTAAAAATTCTATTTCGATTTGCTGACCCGATAAGGCTCCGATAGAATAAGGGTGATCAGATGATTCCATTAAGGGGATTTTTAGTTCGTAAACCATTCTTTCATTTTTAGTACCGACCCTGATTTCAACAGCGGAAGCATTTTCTACCGGTATAGCAATAGTATCGTCTTTATTTGAACTGATAATCATAACTTCATTCAGCGACTCTTCGATATTTCTTCTAAGCTCTTCCCGATTTCGTTCACTTGGAGTATCTTTTGGGGGCATTCTGTTATTCCTGATTCCTACGGGATAGCGGATACCCAGCTTTAAATCATTATCGCTTTCAGATGTGAACCATACTGTAAATCCCATCATCATTACTTGATGTATTATAGCTTCATCTAAAGGCACCAAACAAATATAAAGATAATCATCATCATTGAGAATACCCAGATTTACTTTCTTATCTTCGAAATTCATCAAAACGTTTTCCCAATCGAATGACATGCCATCAATAAAAATCTCACGGTTACACCATTGGCTGTTCACCTTGATATCATTACAGCCTGATAAGAAATATGTTAAGGGCAAAAGAGCAAAAATCAGCTTAAACCATGATTTGCCGGAAATATTCATTATCGATTCCTCCTAATACTATATATAACTTACTTATAATAAGACACGAATAGCCTGCAATGGTTTAAGCTGATCTAAAGGAAATAAAGCCATATAAAGAAAGCTGAATGCGATTTAATACTATCCGGATATTTTCATTTGACTTGCAATTAATTATCGGTTGGTTTATATTAATAATGGAAGCGGATAGGGTCTGGTGGCTCTCGCGGTCTTCAAAACCGTAGATGGGCGGTGATCCCGGCCATGGCAGGTTCGATTCCTGTCCCTTCCGATTACTTTTTATCACTTTTATACAAACCGATTAGACAATAATATAGTATGGTTTCAAAGATAAACTACTAAATATTATCTGATTGTCCGAGCATATATTGTAATTGCGCAAGTAGTTATATCCAAACAGATTAATACATTATATATAAACGCTCTATTCGGTATTTCATAATTGAACAATTGTATTACCGAAAACAAAAATGACAAGTATTATTGACGATAAAATGAATAAAGAGAATACTTAAAATATTCACAAATTAATGAGGGGAAATTATGGGTTCTAATATTATTAAGATTTTAGCGAGTAAAAAATGGAGCCAGCGGAAACTTGCCGGAGCCAGCGGGCTTGATCCTGTATATATCAACAGGATTATCAATGAAAAAAGGGATGTTAGAATAAGTACCGCGCGGAAATTAGCAAAAGCCTTGGATTGTACTATTGATGATCTGTTTCCACCTGTCGAATTGCCGGAAAAAACTAGCGATAACTTGATTGCCGAACACCATGAAATTACTTAGGCAGGCATTTCTACGTTAATACATTATTTTGCAGCATTGATGTTAATATACTGTCTGTCAGACTCGGATGTGTCCCGATATTCATACGACTCGTCTGATGTAGTCCGGCTTGGAACGCCGTTTGGTTATCAGGGGGAATAACAGGCTACTGTTTCAAGCCGGTTTATTTTTTAGCAAATCCGAATTCATGTTTTTCGTTTTAGTCGTATTAATCAATTTATCCATGGCTTTATGGAAACTGGTTTCCGGCACTTTCTTATCGTTTGATACCATATATAGAGGACAATCGCTTTTATATCCAAAACAGTCCTGCCCCTCGGCTATATAGCAGTAATCAAGATAAGCGCATTTTTTTGATGGTTTTGGTTTTTCCCGTCTCATTTTATCAAATATTTTAATGTTATCATATCAATACTGTCTGGTCTTTTCATTGTGGCTGGTGTACGTCCTCGTGAACCAGTTGGCAGACGAATCCGGCAACTTCCGGACGCCAACTACAAAACTAAAATTCCTCAGCTTTTGAACGTTATCAATATTCTATCTTTTAAAATTGTCGACTAATTGTCTATTATTTTAATTGACTTTGTGTAATTATTTGAAATATTTAGGTCATAAGGAGAAAATACAATGGATAATAATGAAATGAAAACAGCGATTACAAAAATTGAACCCGGCTCGATAAGAGTAAAGGGTTATGATATAGTTGAACTGATGGAGAAAAAGACTTTTGCCGAAGTCGTTTTCCTGCTTCTGAAAGGCGAACTTCCTAATAACGCCGAGGCTAAGATGATGGAGGCAATGCTTGTATCATCAGTCGACCATGGCGTAACGCCGCCATCATCACTGGCCACACGAGTGGTTGCCTCCGGCGGCAATCCGCTTAATGCCGCAATAGCGGGCGGTATACTGACCATAGGCGATTCGCACGGCGGAGCGATGGAAAAATGCGCCAAAATCCTGCAGGAATGGGCGGTCAAAGGGGACGATATGAACGAAATCGCCGACCAACTGCTGGCTCATATAAAATCAACGAAAATGCGGATGCCCGGCTTCGGCCACCGTCTGCACAGAACCGACCCGCGCACTGTCAAGATGTTTGAAATCGCCAAAGAGCATAATTTCACAGGTAAGCATATCGAACTGGCGAAAGCATTAGAAAGCAAACTAATAACCAAATCCGGCAAGACACTCCCTATCAATGTTGATGGCGCAATCGGCGCGGTGATGTCCGACATGGGTTTCGACTACCGAATCGGCAAGGGTTTTTTCATCATCTCCCGTTGCGCCGGCCTGATTGCCCATGCCTACGAGGAGCTGACCAGATACAAACCAATGCGCAAACTCGGCCTGACCGATTATACCTATGACGGACCGGGGGAGAGGGTTGTGGAATAAAAAAAGCTACTTTTAGATATTATTTGGACGCGTAGGGGCGTATTGCATACGCCCTCTTTGGCAATAGCTAATAGGAGGCAAACTATGGAATCATTTTCACAACGGGAGGGATTTGAACCCCTTAAGAAGAAGATACAAATTGATTCGATTGATGAAAATTAAAGAAAATAATATCTTAAACATAACATTCTTATATTTATGTTTATTAATATTGCTTCGATTCGTTAGTTCTTTTTTCCCCAAAGAACGTCTATGGGGCTTAAACCATGCCGCCTATATCGACTGGATGATTATTATTTACCCGGTA
>Ga0255385_10045_pt1 | contig 14458 bp, 11 predicted proteins | sample ANMaggSeSYBR01G3_FD_182103 | JGI IMG/M metagenome (GOLD analysis project Ga0255385, IMG submission 182103) | Sediment cell enrichment communities from methane seep in Santa Monica Basin, California, United Staets - ANME aggregate JGI... | ecosystem: Environmental > Aquatic > Marine > Cold seeps >...
CCAACATTATTGGAATGGTTGTTAAAGTGCCGACCAATAGCACTTTCAGCAATAAACCGAGGGGTTCATTTTCGTATTTATCCCTTATATAAACATATACAAGAATAATTACTACAGGAGCCGATGCCAATAATATTAAATTCAATTTTGATTTTTAGTTTTTGCTTTAGCCTGACTTCAATATTTTTTCTCGCGGAGTCGCTAAGTCGCAAAGTTTTCTATTTCGTTTTTGTCTAATTTATTTTTATTTATCAAATCTTTACTAAAAAGAATCAAAATATATTCTTTTCCTTCGCGTCTCCTCGCCTTTGCGAGAGTTTCTTTTTCTAGAGGAGGTGCTAGGTTATAATCCGTTCACTACTCTTTTTATTCCGTGTTTAATCAATGCTTCATTAAAATTTACCAATAATCCAAGTTTGGTATTGGTGAGACGTAAATAAGTCAATAATATCTTTGGAAATACCGGACTAATGGCTTCAACAGATTTCAATTCAACTATGACTTTATTTTCAACAATCACATCTGCCCTGAATCCAATTTCCATTTTTACTTCATGCCAAACAACTGGAATTGGTTTTTGTCTTGAAAATGATATATCCCTTTTTTGCAATTCATAACACAAAATTTCCTCATATACTGACTCCAATAAACCAGGACCAAGTTCCTTGTGTATTTGAAAACAAATATCAACAACAGTTGTAGCTATTTCATTTTCACTCATTCCTACTTCAGTTTTCTTTGCGTCTCTGCGCCTTTGCGAGAGTTTCTATACAATCAACCTTTCTTTAAATGGTAAAAATGTCATAAAATCTGCGTGGTGAACCACATAAGCTTCGGTTGTTCTCTTCACCATATTTCCTTCACCAGCGTGAGTTGCGATGATATGACATACTTCAGCTGGTACACCACACTCCTCAGCCAATGATACGCCACTGAAAGGATGTCTTAAATATTTGCCATAAGTTCCTTGAATTGCTTTCCCATTTTCGTCTAACACATATTCCAGTAATTTGGCAACATCTGCCAAAATAGCTCCAGCTATTAAAACATCCATATTGCAGGTTAGTTCACCATGGTACATATCATTGATCTTTTGTCCTGCATCGCGTGCAATATGAACAACAGATCGTTTATGATCCATAAAAGTTACTTTCAGATCCGGGCCACAAAGCAATGTAAAAGGGATCCTGTTAAGATCTTCAGGTGTTAAAACACTTCTTTCCAATGCCAATTCCCAGGTTTTTGCTGTCTGCTCTTTTAGTATTTCATCTTGAATCCAGTCAAGTTCGGGCCATAATTCAAATACTTCCTTATTCATTTTTACTATTTAGTTAAATTTTGAACGAATATTTTATTTGTGATTAGAGATTAAATGAATAGTGATTAGTGAGGTCATTTTCCAGAGGTTAAATTCTTATTTGCTGTTTCAATACTTTTAACGAAGATTGAAATTAGCTCATTGACCTCAGTTTGCAATTGATTTAATAGTTTTTCCGGCACTTCAAATTTTCCTCTTTTCGCAAACTTCAACCCAACCAGAGTTTCCCTTAATTCTTTAAGACAAACTTTCATTTTATGGATAAAATCTTTTCTTGATTCTGCACTTTGTGCCTCTCCATAATTGAAAGCTGGGGAAGTGCTTGATCGAACAATTTGTCCAGTTAAATTATTTCCAAAATAATCTTTAGGAAGATGTTTTGTCAATTCATAAATAGCAAGTCCAAAATCTACCAATCGATCTTCCAAAACAACTCTTTTGTATTCAGAATTTCCCATAATTAACCTATCAATTTAATTATCATAATAATGCCAAAGTTATCAATCTTCAATCACTATTCACTAATCACTATTCACCAATCCTTAAAGTTTTGCAATTACTGCATCCGCCATTTCTATTGTTGAAGCAGCACCTTTTTCAACTACATCTTCCCTACCTGCCATCTTCATCATATCATAAGTTCGAACTTTCCCTTCAACAATTACTTCTGCAACAGCTTTACGAATTTTAGCCGCAATATCATTTTCATCAATAAAATCAAGCATCATACATGCTGATTCAATCATTGCAATCGGGTTGACTATAGATGTTTCATAATCGGCATATTTTGGGGCAGAACCATGAGTAGGTTCAAATACTCCAATTCCACTGTCCGGATTGAACTGTGCACTACAAGCAAATCCTAATCCACCAATAAGGCCTGCAAAACCATCTGAAACAATGTCGCCAAACATATTCCCAGCTACAATTACACCATAGGTTTCCGGATTTTTTGTTAACCACATCATTTGTGCATCAATATTGGTATTCCATAATTGGATATTAGGATAGTCAACTTTTTGAATTTCCTGGGCCAGTTTGTACATCATACCCGATGTTTCACGGATTACATTTGGTTTTTCACAAACGGTAACTGATTTATAACCATATTTTTTTGCATGCTCAAATGCTGCCCTTAATATGCGTTCAGTGTGCTTTCTTGTAAATATTCTGGTTGAAACAGAAATTTCTTCTTTCGGGCACCATTCAAAATTTTTCTTGAATTTAGGATGTGTCATCAAAGCATCATATACCTGATCTGGTGGATCACTCCATTCAACCCCGCCATATAACCCTTCTGTATTCTGACGAAAAATAGCCACATCAACTTCTGGTTCTTCGATAGTATCACCCTGACCCCTGCGGATAAAATTCAAAGGATTTCCTTTATAAGAGCGGCATGGGCGTAAACAAATGTCCAATCCAAAATGTTGACGTAATCCCACAATCGGGCTGGAATAAACCAATCCCTTTTCTTTCAATTCTGGAGCTAATTCTTCGAAAGCAGCATCTTTGGGTTTTGAAGTAATTGCACCAAATAATCCAATTTTGTGCTTTTCAATTAATTCAATTGTGCGATCAGGTAAAGGATTTCCTTCATTGCACCAAAATTCCCAGCCAATATCACCTTCAACATAATCTGCCTCAAAACCGGCTACATTCAATACACGGATGGTTTCATCCAAAACTACTTTTCCAATGCCATCTCCTGGCATCATGACTATGGTTCTTTTTGCCATATCTGTTTCTGTTTAAAATGTTTGTATAATAATTTAGATTTCAAATGAAGTCGTCAAATTTACAATTTTAAAATTCCCAGCAAATATTTTAACACTTGATTTTCAAACAAAGACTAATTTGGAATGAATTCAAACTATCATTGGCTTAAAACAAAGCGATCTTGCAGTTACTAACTTATTAAATTCGCTGTTTTGACAATATTTGGACAACATTAATAAACTATATACCGGATGTACATAATTATTTCAAAATGAACCTCCCCGCCGCAGAGCAGCAGGGTATCATAATGGATTTTATTTTATAATCGCCCCAAGGGGCGGGGAATAAATCCCTTAAGATCCCTCGACTTCGCTCGGGATCAGTTCGACTAAATAATTTTGCTACTCAAAATTTAAGTCTCACTGATTTAAAATCCTTCCAAATAAGCATACTAATATATTGCTTATTTCCTTAACCGTAAACTGATTAAGTTTAACCGTTAACTGATTACCAGTTGTATATTATAAAAATTCAATTATTTTTGTAATACTGTAGATATTTAAGACACAATTGGTACAACTTTTTAAAAATGAGAATAATCATCAAATTGCTTTTTAAAATTAATTTCACCTTAATTTGTTGATACTTTTTTATAAAAAACATTCTTGCTTATAATTAAAAAAGGTGTAACTTGTGCCGCTCTTTAATGGTAGTGTTTTAGCATTGTTAAACAACATTCAAATAAAAATAAAATGAAAAAAAGATTTTTATCTATTGGAGTATTTTCCATTCTAATATGTGGTTTGGCTATTTTGTTTCTTTTTTCGACAAACAAGCAAAATAATGAAAAAAAGATTGTAGCTAAAGGTGGTGGACAAAGTATTCTTGGAGCCAAGGAATATCTTGCACAAATCAGAAACAACCAACATACAGGGATATTAAACCCACATGATGTGATTGCTGCCAGAAAACAGATTGAAGAGCAAGCCATGATGAAATCAGGTAACAATAATTCAGATTTAGATTGGATTGAGATGGGTCCTGATAATATTGGAGGAAGAACAAGAGCACTCATTTTTGACAACCAGGATCCAAATACCAATACAATTTATGCAGGTTCGGTTACAGGTGGTCTTTTTAAATCAACTAACCTTGGATCCACTTGGTCAAAAATCAATAGCTCCAGTGGTACAGCCAATTTAAATGTTACATCAATGGTTCAGGCTGGCAATGGGACAATATATGTTGGTACAGGTGAAGGATTGAATTCAGAAAAATATGCCGCTTACGAAGATTGGGGCTATGAAGGAGGTTTTGTTGGCAAAGGGATATTTAAATCCGGGAGCAATGACAATTTTACCAGGGTAACTGGTACAAATCCCGAGTTTAACATTGACTTTGCTTATGTTAATAAATTAAAAATCGACACAAAAAATAACAGAATTTTTGCAGCCACTCACTCCAGTTTACAATATGCCTCTTTTCCTATTGAAAATGCAGAAAGCTGGTCATCAACTTGTAAATACAGGGTGGACAGTGCTATAATTAACCGGATGATCCATAGGGATTCTATTATTGTTTGTGATAGCTTCGAAATTATTGATGGTGAGCTGGAGATTTACGGAGAATCCTCAGTTGATATTAATTATACTCAAGATGACACAACCAGTACTGAAACAATATCCAGTACATTTAAAGCATTCGAAGAATACGGAAATGTTTACGATATTGACATTAGCAGTGACGGGTGGATTATAACATCATTTAATGGATTCATTTATGTTTCAGAAAGTGGAGATCCTACAAAATTTGTTAAGCGCTCTGTTTATCCAAATAATGATGACTATATTAGAAAAGACGATGTTAATTTTGTCACCAATATTATTATTAAGGATAAATCAAATAATATTTTATCTGAAACAACAAGCACTTCTAACGAAGTAAATGATTGGCATACTGATTATTTGTACATTAATGAAATATTTAATCCAATAACAAGTTACCCTTCAAGCAATAATACCGGACGGATTTCTTTTGCCATTGCTCCCTCTAATCAAAATATTGTATATGCCATGGCAGCAAAATCTACTGCCCCCCAGAGAAATAGCTTATATAATATTTATCTGTCAGAAGACAAAGGAAATTCGTGGAGAATAGTTGCTCCGGGAGGAACAGATATTATCAATATTCTTGGCTATTTTTATATTACTGATGATAACACGCAGAGTTTCTATTACCAGGGAGATTACAATAATACTCTTATCGTGTTCCCGGACGATCCTTACCGGATACTAGCAGGAGGGGTTAATATGTGGGAAGGTGTCAGGGTACAGGAAACAGGGTATTTCCAGTGGGAAGAAAAATCTGTTGGGAATGCCACATTTCTTCCTAATGGAATATATCATTTTTTATATTGTCATGCAGACCATCATGCCTACGTATTCAGGCCTGGATATAACAATCAGTTTTTTGCTGGTACTGATGGAGGTATCTTTTCAGTTTTATATGATGGATTTTTATATTATTTTGCAGCTAAAAACAAAAATTATAATGCTACACAATTTTATTCTATTGATGTATCAGCTTATCCCTATGAGGCTTTAGGTGGAACACAGGATAATGGAACACAATATATTAGCGGAACAGGTAACTCTACAAAAAAGGGTGAAGATATGTGGCGCCCTGCAAACCTTGATCCCAAATATCCTGAAGGAACTGATGGCGGTTTTGTTGCCGTCTCAAATGTTAGGGTAAAGATTCCAGGCATTGAAAATATTGATCCCGCATCCTTCTATTCTAGGAGCCCTATACCAAAAACTGGATTTTTAAAAAATAGGCTACGAAGATCAGAAACATTGGGTTATGACTTTTCATCCAGTTTTTTTCAGGATTATGATAGTCCTACAAGTACTATGTTCCTCACTCCAATGACACTTTGGGAATGCTATACCAATGAAAATAGTGGAGATTCTGTAAATTTTAAAGCAAAAGAGAATTATGATGCCGGTGATGCTATTATTGTTAGGAGTCATCATAGGAGGCACCCTATCAGGCATGAATTGACCGAACCATTAAATAATGGAGATTCCATCCTTGTTCAGGATATTATTTCAGCAAAACTCTTCCTTGGTGTTGAAGATGCTGTTTGGATGTCGTTAAATTCAACCAGATTTGACCAACCCACAAAGTGGCATATTATATCTAATAATACCAATAACGGAATAGAGGGTACTCCAAACTGTATGGCTTATTCATCTGATGGAAATTATTTATTTGTAGGTACACTGGAAGGAGAATTATATCGTATTTCAAATATAGCTTTAGCTTACGATTCTATTTTAGCCGATGTAAATAGTTCAAGTTGTTTGATCAATACAACCTTATTATCCATTAAAGATGATAATACACAAGCAGTAACTTCCGTAGCTGTTGATCCCCAGAATGGTGATAATGTGCTAGTCACATTAGGAAATTATGGTAACACTGAATATGTATTTTATTCGATAAATGCATTGAGTGGTGCCTCTTTTGAAGTTAAGCAGGGAGATTTACCATTGATGCCTGTATATTCATCTGTATTAGAAATGCAATCGGATAACGATGTTGCAATTATCGGAACAGAAGAAGGTATTTGGGCAACAGATAATATCACTGCTGCCAATCCTGCATGGTATGATGCGTCAGGAAGTATAGGCAAAGTACCTGTATTGGCATTGAAACAGCAAACCAACTCCAAAACAAGCTTTACCATTGCCAACGAAGATCCTGGTACAGGAACAATTATTTATGAAATATATCCTGAAATTACTAACTATGGAATGATATACGCAGCTACACATGGTAGGGGTATTTTTAGGGATGAGTCATATGGAGTTGTAGGTGTTGAAGAAAATTCGGAGAATGGAGGTTCTGCTAGCTTAGGAAAATTAGAAGTTTATCCTAATCCAGCTTCTGACCACATATCCGTGACATTTAATGTGGAAAGTATTACATCTGTGCAACTAAATATCTATGACCTGAGTGGCAAACTTGTAGTAAATACATTTGAAACTGGGTTGAGCAATGGTAATCAAACTGTTCACATAAATACACAAGCTCTGATAAGAGGAACGTATTTAGTGAAAATGGTTGCAGGAAATAAAATCAGCACAGCTAAACTGATTATATTAAAATAGTTGATAAACGAAATCTAGTTATAATTAAAATATAATAGAGTGATGAAAAATTTACTTTTTATTGTCCTGTTCTCCTTTTTTTCAATTGGTTTAATAGCTCAATCAGATATTTTGCCTCCTGAATTGATATCCCCTGAGGATGGAAAAACAAACCAAATGCCTGATGTTCAATTAAATTGGTATGCATCAAGTGGTGTTGGGCCAGTTACTTACACAATTGAAATTGCAACGAACAATACATTTGAAAATGCTGAAACATTTACAGCATCCGTAACTAATTTAACAACTTCAAATTTGAATTTTGGGGTGGTTTATTACTGGAGGGTAAGTGCTACAGATAATAATGGTACAAGTGAATGGTCAGTTATTTATTCATTTACTGTATTTAGCAGGATACTTTTAGCTGCACCACTTAATGGTGCTGTTGATCAAATGCCTGATGTTGTCTTATCACGCGAAGAAGAAGTGGATGGTATCAATTATTCCGGTTTTGATATTATACAATGCCAGATTGATACCTCTTATGGTATGGCCACTGAAAATATTGATTTAACAGATGAAGATTTGAATTCTATATTCTTCATGGATGAAAACATCGGATGGAGTGTTGGTGGATCAGGAACTATTTTAGCATACAGCGATGAAGTGTGGAACATCGATACTATATATTCAGGTATTACCAATGAAGACACTACTATTAGTGCTGGATTAAACTCCATTCACAATGGGTACATTGTTGGTGATGAAGGTACATTCCTGCGATATGATAATGACATATGGCTACTTGAATCAATTGAATTAGAATCAGATGACAAGGCAGTAACAATTACTGAAGATTTACAATCAGTTTTTGCTTTATCAGACGAAAACATTTGGGCCGTTGGGCCGGAAGGATATATCATTCATAAAGGAAGTTCAGAATATTGGGAGCTTATGGATTCAGGTACTGAAGAAGATTTGTTCTCGATATATTTTCTGGATGAAAATAATGGTTGGGCTGTTGGAGAAGGTGATTATGTATTATACTATAACGGTACTGAATGGACAGAACAATCCAATCCGGCTGAAAGAGACCTTTATGCTGTTTATTTCTTAGATATGGATCATGGATGGGCTTGTGGAAAATCAGGAACAATTGTTTTTTATAATGGAACCGAATGGACAGAATTGGAAAGCAATTCAAGCAATCATTTGTATTCCATTTTTATGCTTAACCCTACCGAAGGATGGGCAGTAGGTAAAAATGGCGCATTGGTAAGTTTCGAGGGAAACGATTGGTTTGAAACTGCTAGTAGTTCATTAAATGACTTAAACTCCGTATTTGCTGTTGATGCTGATAATTTGTGGATTGTTGGAGCTGAAGGAACAATCATTTCAAAAATTGGAGAAGGCTTTAATAGTGATGAAATGCAAATATTAAGTACCATCAGTGATAGTATCAATGTCTATACGCAAAATCTTCTGTTTGGAACCAGGTATTACTGGCGTTTTAGAACCATTCACTCATCAGATACATCCAGTTGGTCTTCAGCTAATTATTTTTCAACTATTGAAGGTGTTGATCTAATATCCCCTGATCATAACGCAATTAATCAAAACCCGGATATTAATTTGGAATGGCAAACAATTTCTGGAATAGATAGTTATATATATCAATTGTGTGAAGATCCTAGTTTCATTTTCCCATGTATAACAGGATTTGTGGATAAAAATACAGTGGTAGTCCCAAATCTGTTTTTTGGCGATACTTATTACTGGCGTATTAAAGCTGCCCATTTTGCGGATACTACAGATTGGTCGGAAACAAGAAGTTTTGAAGTTATAAATACTGTTTTATTGGAGAGCCCGGATGATGGAGCATCATCCATCTCTTTAAAACCAACAATTACATGGGACTATATACAAGGTGCTGATCAATATGAAGCACGGTGGAGCAATGAGGATGATAGCTATATGGATACTGCATTTGTTGATACTAGTTTATTTATCATGTTTAAACCATTAGAATATGCTGAAGATTATTTCTGGAAAGTTAGGGCAATAAAAAATGGCGATACAACAAATTGGAGCGATATATGGCAATTTTTCACCGGACCACAAAGCATCAACAATCTATCCTTCAATAATAAGACTATTACTATTTTCCCAAATCCAGCAAGCGATCAGTTAACCCTTGAAATCAATTCCATTAAAGCTACAGAAATCAATGTATTGATTATTGATTTAATGGGAAAGATTGTACATGAACAATCATTCAATTTTGATCAGGGGCTTAGCAAGAATGTCATGCAATTAGATCAATTACATGAAGGGATTTACTTGATTAAATTACAGTCAGGAAATGATACATTTACGAAAAAACTGGTTATCGATTAATCAGACTTAAAAGTTTTCAAAAAGGATGGTGTAGAAATATATCATCCTTTTTTTAATTATAGCGTTTGCCAAAATTAAAATTCAAATAGAGTGTGAGGAAAAAGTAATTCGGGTCGTTAAATGCCATAATAGGAACAGGTCTGGGAAAAACATCCAGTATTGCACCAACTTCCAGTGATTTTACTTTGGTTTGATAAACACCATAATCAAAATCCAATCCTACTTTAATTTGAACACCGGGATAGAAACCTATTTCACTAAATCCTTTAGTAAATGATGCTCGCCCAAAAATATTATCGACAAAATGTTCTTCAGGATCATAACGCTCTTCAGAAATAGTATATTCATAAAATATAGGCGAGGGTTTTAATATGTATAAATATACTGGCTTTGCAAATCCCAATGAAACTCCTCCCATGTAAAAAAACCGCAATTCAACTCCTCCCCAGTAAGGTTTTCTATTCAATAACCGATGAATTCCATAAGATGCACGAATTATATAAACGGAATTTAATTTCCCATAAATATAACTTTTAGAATTGGTAAAATAAGGATTGATTGTACGAATCTGTTTTTGAGATTGCATCTCAACTAATTCAAAAACCAACATTCTCTTCTTGAAAGCTGTTTTATTGTATCCCTTGCTATATTTGAGTCCCCAACCTTGAGTATGCAATATTATACCACCACTTGCCTCTTTAAAAAGTAAGATATTTTTAGAAGTATCAACTACACTTTCAATTTGAGCGCGTAATTGAATACTAACTAAAAATATAGTAAAAATAAGTATTACGCTTTTTGTATATCGCATGCTATAACGGCTGAACTGAGAGCCGATAAAAATAAAAAATATTTATCAAATAACGAAATTCGACAAATATATATTTTATAGGGGAGTGAATAATCCCTGGTGATAAAAGACTAGTATCGCTGTTCAATCTGGAATTTCTTTGCTTCACCATATGCCGGACACTTTTCTGCCGACTTACAGGATATCATTATTATTCCAATTGTAACAAAGGCCAAAATTAGGATTATAACTTTTTTCATTTTTATCTATTATGAAGGTTTACAAAGATATAATTATTTCAGAAATATCATATTTAGTTTATAAAACTTAAATTTGTACGTAATTATTGCAGTTTAGTTACTTACAACCATTATACAAAATCATTTATCCCATGAGTAAAATAAATCCTAACATTGAAAATAGCTGGAAACAAGCACTCTATAATGAATTTGATGCTGCGTATTTTTTGGAGTTAAAAAAATTTCTTATCAAGGAAAAAAATAATTATACCATATTTCCTCCCGGATCAGAAATATTTGCCGCATTTAATTTTACGAGTTTTAACAATGTTCGGGTTGTTATATTAGGTCAGGACCCATATCATGGACCTAAACAGGCAAATGGACTTTGTTTTTCGGTGAGGAGTGGTATTCGTAAACCACCTTCGTTGCAGAATATATTTAAAGAATTATATAATGACCTAGGCTATTCTATTCCTGAAAGCGGTAACCTTGAGAATTGGGCAAAACAAGGAGTTTTATTGCTAAATGCTACATTAACTGTAAGGGCCAGCCAGGCTGGGTCACATCAAAATAAAGGATGGGAAAATTTTACAGATGCAGTAATTTCTAATTTATCAGCTAATAAAGAAAACCTGGTTTTTATTTTATGGGGTAAATATGCCCAGAACAAAGAATCCTTGATTGTTACGCAAAAGCACTATATTATTAAATCAGCACATCCTTCTCCGTTTTCGGCTGACCGGGGATTTTTCGGAAGCAAACCCTTTTCTAAAACAAATGATTACTTAAAAAAAACCAATCAAACGGAAATCAATTGGCTATTATAATCCAGGTGGAATAAAAACATATTGCCAATTACCTTTTTATCCAATTAACAATTTTATCAGACATCGGTTTTTCCTTTGGGCGTGCATAATCAACTAGTTTACCATCTTCATCAATCATGTATTTTTGAAAATTCCATGAAACTTTTGAGTCCATAACACCATTTTCTTCTTCAGATGTTAGCCATTTATATATCGGGTCCATATCTTTTCCTTTTACGGAGATTTTCGACATCATTTGAAATGTCACACCATAATTCACCTCGCAAAATTCTTTAATTTCTTCATTTGTACCAGGTTCCTGGCTTAAAAAATTATTGGCAGGAAATCCAACAATGATAAAGTTTTCTCCCTCATAAGTTTTATACAATTCTTCCAATTCTTCATACTGTGGTGTTAACCCACACTTAGATGCAGTATTTACCACAAGCACTCTTTTGCCTTTCAATGAAGATAAATCCATCATTTCACCATCAATTGTTTTGGCAGAAAAATCATGAAATGTTTTATATTGAGCATACGAGCTATTCATAATTAAAATATTTGCTACCAGAAAAACAAAGCTTGTTATTAATTTCATCTGTTTAAAAAATTTAAAGACATTCAGCCCCGAAGGGATCACTACGTGAGAACTCACATAAATTATAATCATTCTATTGTGCGTCCTGAAATTTCGGGATTGAATGATGAAAATTCATGTTCGTTTCATTTTACTTATTTTTAAGTTTTTAAATTAACAGGCTTACATTGTAAAATGTTCAATTAATAAGTGACAGTTATGGAAAATTTAACCGAGACTCAAACTCTAAAGAATTTAATGATCGCTTTTACTGGTGAATCAATGGCAGTGAATAGATATACATACTATGCAAAAGCAGCTAAAAAAGAGGGGTATGAGCAACTAGCAGCCATCTTTCTCGAGACAGCAGAACACGAAAAATCACATGCAAAAACGTTTTACCGGTTTCTTGAGGGAAGACCCATCGAATTAAACACACAATTTCCTGAAACCATTCTGGGATCAACAACTAAAAACCTCAAGGCAGCCATATCAAGTGAAAACGAAGAATGGACGAACATGTATCCTGAATTTGAAAAAATTGCCTGGAAAGAAGGATTTAAAGCAATTGCAACAAAATTTAAGCTGATTGCTAAAATTGAAAAATTTCATGAGCAAAGATTTACAAGGCTATTGGAAAATATTGATGCGGGATTAATGTTTAAAAGAGAAACAAAAGTGAAATGGATGTGCCGGAAGTGTGGTTTTATTCATGAAAGTGATCGTGCATTAAAAAATTGTCCGGCATGTGAACATCCACAAGCATATTTTGAAATTCTGACTGAAAACTTTTAAAAAAGCCACTCTTTTAAAAAGTGGCCTTTTCCGGCTTACGATCAAATAATAAATCTTTTCCTTAATGATAAATTCCCCAAATTTATGTCTTAACAGTGGTAACATTGCATTTCAAGTTTCTAGAACAATTTAAACCGGATCTTGTTCAATAATTTCTTTTTTATGGCAATAATGAACAATTTGTACATTCGCAGCTAAATTTTATTTGTTTATGAACAGGCAGATCCTGAACCTTGCTATTCCTAATGTTATCAGCAATATTACTATCCCACTTTTGGGTATGGTTGATCTGGCTATTCTTGGTCATTTAGAATCAGAAAAATATATTGGAGCAATTGCATTGGGAGGATTGATATTCAATTTTATTTATGCCTTTTTTAGTTTCCTGCGAATGGGTACCAGTGGTTTTACATCACAGGCCTATGGAGAAAAAGACAATACTGAAATGATCCTGATGTTTGGCAGATCAATGTTTTTTGCTATTATTGGAGGTATCCTTATTATTTTACTACAGTATCCAATTGACCTTCTCAGCTTTAACCTTTTAAATGGTAGTAATGAAGTTGAAAATTTGGCTAAAGAATACTATTATATCAGGATCTATGCTGCTCCTGCATCATTAGGAATTATGGCATTATCCGGATGGTTTATCGGTATGCAAAATGCCAAAATACCCATGATCATTGCTATTCTGATTAACATTATCAATATAGGGGCAAATGTAATATTCGTTTATGGGTTTGGGATGAAAAGTGATGGTGTAGCATGGGGAACACTTATTGCACAGTATGTTGGATTAATCACCGGCATTTTTCTTTTTTGGAGAAAATACCGAAATTATTTTTCCTACTGGGAAAGTCAGCTATTTTTTAATCTGGCTAAATTAAAACGTTTTTTCCAGGTTAACCTGGATATTATTATTCGCTCCTTAAGTTTGATTTTTGTTTTTGCTTTTTTTACTTCTGTATCAGCAAAAATGAATGATACAATACTGGCCGTAAATACTGTATTGTTGCAATACCTGTTTGTATTTTCATACTTAACTGATGGTTTCGCTCATGCAGCTGAAGCACTGGTTGGAAAATATATTGGAGCTAAAGACAATGCCAATCTTAAAAAGGTAATACACTATTTGTTTTTATGGGGATTGACAATCAGTATTCTATTTTCGCTGACTTATATTTTTGCAGGTGACTACCTGTTATTTCTTTTAACTGATAACCCCCAAGTAATTACTGCAGCTACTCCCTATATATTCTGGATTGGAATAGTTCCAATTATAACATTTGCAGCATTTATTTGGGATGGTATATATATTGGGGCCACAGCATCAAAACCTATGCGTAATACATTACTTATCTCAACTTTTTTGGTTTTTCTCCCCTCCTATTATCTACTGATCAAGCCAATGGGGAACAATGGGTTATGGCTGGCCATCATGTTATTTATGATCAGCCGTGGATTGATTTTAACAATACTGGCTAAAAAAAGTATCTTCAGCTTAACACAGAACCCTGAACTCTAAACTCTGAACCTAGTATTTACCACCAAACCTGTTGCCCATCCTCATCAATTGTAAAAATCCGCTCTTCCTTCCTTGAGCCATCTTCTACCAACCAGTATAAAGAACTGGAAGGAACATTTCGAAATTCAAGGGGAG
>Ga0255385_10047_pt1 | contig 14324 bp, 12 predicted proteins | sample ANMaggSeSYBR01G3_FD_182103 | JGI IMG/M metagenome (GOLD analysis project Ga0255385, IMG submission 182103) | Sediment cell enrichment communities from methane seep in Santa Monica Basin, California, United Staets - ANME aggregate JGI... | ecosystem: Environmental > Aquatic > Marine > Cold seeps >...
TTCGCTTTTTACTCTCTCCTATACCCTCTACGCCATCGTTGTTCCTCGCGGAATTTCTACCCTAATGGGAGCGTATAGGGCTTACCAAGTTCTACATAATGAATAATTGTGAATGCCTTAGAAGCCACCTGTAAGCCGGGGATCATTTGTCCGTGTCCCATAATGTGTCAGCAGCCATTATGGTCTGATTCCATACCTTTTGGTTTAAGTGTATTCAGACTATTTTCACTTATCAGAGTTCACGACTCTTACAATGGTTCAACATTTGTTTCTTCTTAGCATTCTTATCCTAACAGATTATTTAAATTAGTCTTTCAAATTTCTCCATATTGTCCTATGAGCACTACACCCCGGTGTTACTACCAACGCATATCATAGTAGGATTACCCCAAACGGAAGGGGTAGCATATAGCAATTCATTATGTAACTTCTTGTCACAGGCTTACGTACTCTGCATAATTCTCTTAATTGATATAGTACCAGATTATCAATGGCAGTTGTAGCAGGCGGCTCCTGATAACGCAGCATATCTGCAATAATGGCCGAATCGATAAGATCTGTCTTAGTCTTGCGAATCTCCATTTTCCGATAGCCATATGTTTGGATGGGATTATACAGTTTTACTGGATATCCATCACGCTTTAGTGCAGAATATAGTGGAAAACAATAGACACCTGTGGCTTCCATGCCAAAGAGCACGTTAGTGTTTTCTCCAGCGTTCGATTTCAATTTGTCTACTGTTGTGTAGAGTTTGTTGAGATCTTTGTTGGTGTTTTTTATCTGAAAGCGTTTGAGTACGTTCCCATCATTGCTTTTTATGCAGATATCATGTTTGTCTTTCGATACATCAATTCCAATATATAATAAAATGTTATGGTTCATATTTCGGCCTCCGTATTCGTCATTAAGATTTTAAGGCCGAGAGAGAAACATCCTCTTTCTTCTATCCTTTTACACAAGTTCGCGAGTTATGTGTGGTACATATTTATTTATATGTCCAAAACGTACTTATTCGTGTATGAAAAGGATGAGAGGGTAACAGGTTTCTTCACGGGAACGCATCCCAAACGAAATGCTTGTTATCCCTCTCGGCCTACTATTATAGTAGGCTACAAGAAACTTTTTTTTTGCTCTTGCAATAAGGTGTATATACGAACACGTTGCAAGATATGAGCGAATAAAAGAGTTTCTCAAACCTGTAGTGAATGTTTTGCCAGAGAGCTATTCCGGAATTCCAATACCAAAGGATGTATTTCTAAATTTATTCAAGGAAAAGGAGGTGGAAGATGCATTTGTTTACATAGAAACCGTCCTCAGGGCTTTTTACAAAAATGGTTACCCTCCTGTGCTGGTGATTGACGAGTTGCAGGTGATAGGTGACCTGAAAGTAGACGATCTGCTGATTTACAAACTCTTTAACTTTTTCATCCGATTGACCAAAGAACTGCACTTAGCACACGTATTTGCAATCTCATCTGACTCGCTCTTCATTGAAGATGTCCATAGCGAGGCGATGCTTGAAGGGAGGTGCAGGTATCTGCTGGTGGATGATTTTGATAGTGGGACGACAACCGCATTTCTGGAGGAGTATGGATTTAGCAATGATGAAGTCGCGGTTGCATGGGAACACTGTGGCGGTAAGCCGGTGTACCTGATCGAACTTATGAATTACGAAAATCGTGAAGAGAAGCTTAAGGATATGCTTGTACTCAGAACCGGAGAGATAGAAACAATTCTCAAAAGAATCAACGAGCTGGGCGGTGAGATAATCGTAGAAGATACTAAACACAGAGTAAGTTATGAAAAATTGGTTGGAGCACTGAAGAAGTTTGTTGATCGTGAAACGATCAATATGAACGAAGTGGATGAGATATCCAAGGCATTTCTAGTTAAGAAGAACATACTTTTCGTTGACCCGCTCAGGAAGATGATAAAGCCGCAATCGAGGCTGGATTTGCTTGCAGTGCGTGAGGTGATTGCAGATGCGTAGGATTGGGGGGGCTCTGCCTTGCAGGCATGTTCTCTGAGGCTAATTATCCTGAGCGCAGCATGAACGGTTCTTCTTAGGGCAGGATATGAAGTGGCTGGTGCTGTTGTGCGGGATAGCTAAGGAGAATGTAACAGCAAATTATGGACAACCCATCCCTGAATGATGCAATATTTAATGTAGATACAAGGATAAGCGTTCCATCCGGAATACATGTGTATGGAAAAGGATTTTGTTAGGCAGAGGTGGCAGGTACTGCATATGTATAAAGAACTTATTCCATCCCACTGGGAAAGACTAAGACAATTTATATCAATATTAAAGGAGATAAAACTGGAATAGAGGCAATGGTTGCGATCAGCGGATTTTTAGCGATAAATATGAGGAAAAAGAGTATGAAAAGAATTCCATTCCACAACAGAGAAAGAGAACTTAAAGAGGTCATGAAGATACTAGAGGCAGAGCCGTCCCTCATTACTTTCGTCTACGGACCGATAAACAGCGGAAAAACCACGCTGGTAAGCCACCTGATCGAACAACTGCCAGAGGATTATGCCCCTTTCTACGTTAACCTGCGAGGGAGGTTCATTACGGATTATGAGGACTTCCTCAACGTATTATTCGAGATTGACGAAGGAGACGGGGTTGATAATGTCACCGAGTATGCTAAATCAATATTAAAGGATCTGGGGACAGTTAGTGGAATTCCAATACCAATAAACCTGTTTGAACAGATATTCGAAAAAAAAGATAAAAGTAAAGATGTGTTTAAATACATAGAACAGTTCCTTATAGAAATCTCAAATAAGCGTGTACCGATCTTGATCATAGATGAATTGCAGGTGGTCGGAGACATAAAGATTAATGGATTATTGATGTATAAATTATTCAACTTTTTTATACGATTGACAAAGGAGTTACATCTCTGCCATATATTTGCGGTTTCATCTGATTCACTCTTCATTGAAAACGTCTACAGTGAAGCGATGCTCGATGGGAGGTGCAGATATCTGCTTGTGGATGATTTCGATTACGAAACTGCTGCCGCACTTTTAGAGAGGGATGGTTTTACTGATGATGAGAAGGCGGTTGCATGGGAATACTGCGGTGGAAAGCCGGTATGTTTAATGGAGATGATCTATGCCGATGACAGGAAACTAATTGCAAAGGATATGCTTAAGACAAAAGTAACCCATCTCAAGGATTTACTCGACTATCTGGATTATACCAAACCGAGAATAATGATCGGAGATGATGAATACCTGGTTGAAAAGGCGGATATTACAGATATTCTTAACAGGTTTGTAGATACGGAATATATCGATGATGAAGGGTTGAACAGACCTGCAAAGCATTTCCTTATCAAGGATAACATTTTGTTCCTTGATCCGCATACTGGGATCATTAAACCGCAATCACATCTGAATCTGCTTGCCATACGAGAAGTGTTGAAGGATGTGTAAAACGAAACTGGTTGTAGAGATATTGGTTGTAATTGGAGTGCTGGATATAATGCTTCCAGGTGTGCAGGCGTAAAGTGTCGATGGGCTGTACCTTGCCGGCATGTTCTCTTGGCTAATTACTGAGCGGAGCATGAACGGTTCAGTCAGGACAGGATATGAAGCGTGCGGTGCTGTTGTGCGGGATAGCCGAATAATGTGAGGCTCTGGCATTCCAGATTATATTCGTTATTTTTTGATTTATGAGGTTGCTAAGGCGTGTATTTATAAAAAATTCATCTATATACCATTTGATTGAAATTATAAGTAAAATCTAACCATTCTAGTTGTTTAAGTATATATTATTGCTTAAAATCCAAAAATAACCAAGATTAGGCTGTAATCTTAACGTATTCATTAGCACCTACCATAAATACATTTCGATACAGTTGAATTAATTCTTTTGAGTTGGTGCATATATTGTATCAAAAATTACCTAAAATACTATCAATCCAAACCCTTAGAATGAAATTTTAGAAAAACTGACCCTTCCTAGGTGTTTATTGGCATTTTAAAGCTGTTACATCCATTTTGCCAGAGGCTCATGTAACATTTAATGCAGATGCAAGAATAAGTGTTCCATCTGAAATCCATGTGTTTGGAGAAGGATTTGGTCAAGCAGGGGTGGCAGGTACTGTATACGGAACTTTCTCTATCCTGTCAGGAAAGGCTAAGAGAATTCATATCAATATTAAAGGAGATAAAACTGGATAAGAGGCAATGGCTGCGATCACCGGATTATTAGCGATATATATGAGGAAAAAAATATGAAAAGAATTCCATTTCACAACAGGGAAAGGGAACTTAAAGAGATTATGACGATACTGGACATGGAGCCGTCCCTCATCACCTTCATCTACGGACCGATAAACTCTGGAAAGACTACGATGGTCAGTCACCTGATCAAAGAACTACCAGAGGAATATGCCCCTTTCTATGTTAACCTGCGCGGGAGGTTCATTACGGACTATGAAGACTTCTTAAACGTTCTATTCGAGATCAGAGACTTTTTATTATTTTCTGATTATACTTATTAATCAGTTCTGTTAACCACGGATGAACACAGATAAACACGGATACTACATGCGAAATCTGTGTTCATCCGTGTTCATCTGTGGTTCGTTATAGTTTAAAAGACCAGAAAAAATTAAAAAGTCTCTATTTTATTGCAGTTTGTTGAGCGAATGAGTCCATTTTTTGACTTGTTCTTTGCATCTCGTATTTCCTCAATAGTTCACGGATTGCCTCTCTCACGAAATCGGTCCGGTTGGCAAACAGCCCGAGGTTGACATTTTCATCAATCAGCTGAAGAAGATAATCATTTACACGAATCTGGAGTAATTTGTTGCTCATGATCTATCACTTGTATTTAATTGTACTACTTAATGAAGTATAAGCATTTTGTAAAATTCGAGAACTAATAGATTCTGTTTATTCCATTCACTTTATCAAAATCGCTGTCAAAAGATATGATCCTGTCAATTCCAAACTGATGCATTATTTCAACAGACGTCGCATCAGCAAGCGATATCGTACCGTCATACATTAAGAATGTCTCAATTGCATTTTCCAGTAAATCGGTGTCAGTGAATACAATCTTACAGTTATCCACGAAGTACTCGTAAAGGATTTTACCTGCCTTCCCGCCTTCAAGCGAACCCACCAGTGTCACGCTTTCACTTATTACCAGATCAGATATCAGAAGTGCTTCATTATTTCTTTTGGCTATCCTGAGTGCATCCTTGTACCACCTGTCCTTCTCTCTTGCGATGCCAATAAAAAATGAGGAATCTGCGAATATCATTTAAGCCCCTTCTGGACTTTTTTCTTGGATTCCACTGCATCACCTTCTGATCTTACAAGACCTGTTATGTCTGCCAATGTGCGTTTTTTCCTGGGATGTACCAGTATCCCGTTGTTAGTGTCAGTCCATTCAAGAATGTCTCCTGGGATTATGTTGTGGGCTTTTCGTATCTTTGAAGGTACTACGGTCTGGTATCCTTTGGAGACTTTTGTTTCACCAAGCATAATTGATTCACACAGTAGTTTTAGTTTTAACAGTATTTAATGATTATCTTGAATTGAATAAGGTGTGTATAAAGCAGGAGGGGGAAGAATATTGAAAAACGGCACTTATTTATTAAACATACAACATCTTTAAATTCATGTCCGAAGATTTAAGAAGTGAAGCATGTCAGCATCTTGAGAAAGCGAATTCAGAGTTGCAGCGCGGTCAATACAGTGCCGCCCTTGCCACTCTTAAGACAGCCGAGAAGCTTGCGCATAAAGCAGAGGCACCTGATGTTCTGTCTGCAGTTTTAGGAACAACTGCCAGTGTTTTGAAATCCAGAGGAATGTTTGAAGACGCGCTGAGGATGCATATAACTGTCCTGAATATCCAAGAAGATCTGGCAAAAATAGAGCCTTTATTCAATACATGGGTTGCAACCACGCTCAACAATCTCGGCAACCTGCTATCTGATATGGGAAGACCAGAAGAGGCGAAGAAGAAATACGAGCGCGCCCTCGAAATATATGAGTCACTTCTTGAGACTAACACGAAAAGCAGCGTATATCAATCACAAGTTGCAACCACGCTCAACAACCTCGGCACCCTGCTATCTAATATGGGAAGACCAGAGGAGGCGAAGAAGAAGTACGAGCACGCCCTCGAAATTCGTGAGTCACTTCTTGAGACTGACACGAAAAGCAGCGTATATCAATCACAAGTTGCAACCACACTCAACAACCTCGGCGCCCTGCTAAAGAATATGGGACGACCAGAGGAGGCGAAGAAGAAGTACGAGCGCGCCCTCAAAATGCGTGAGTCACTCCTTGAGACTGACACGAAAAGCAGCGTATATCAATCAGATGTTGCAATGACGCTCAACAACCTCGGCGCCCTGCTAAAGAATATGGGACGACCAGAGGAGGCGAAAAAGAAGTACGAGCGCGCCCTCAAAATGCGTGAGTCACTTCTTGAGACTGACACGAAAAGCAGCGTATATCAATCAGATGTTGCAATGACGCTCAACAACCTCGGCACCCTGCTATCTGATATGGGAAAACCAGAGGAGGCAATACAACATTATCAAAAATCACTTAAGATTTTCACTGAGCCGATGCAGTACCTAACGATACAGACAAAAGCAAGAGCTATCATCAACATAATTCAGCTTGTTTCCGGATGTGCGCAGGAAGGTACAAATATAATCCACAAATCTGAGTATTTCAAAAAAGTATACGATGTCTACAAGCAGCATGACTTTTTCTTTTCTGAATATGGGCTGGTATATGAAAAGCGGCTGGTAAAGGAAGCAGGGTTGAGTGCGCATATCCAATATCTTGTGATCAAAGCGGGAATTGAAAAAGATGCAGGAAAGCGCATTGGTGAATATAAGAAGTGCATACTGGAAGTCGAACAGATTGCTGAGGTCGAAGATGATGAAAAATTGAAAGACCTGTGGTCATCGGTTACGTACTATCTTAAAGGCAGGCTGTTTGTGAACAAGGCGATGCAGTCAAAACCTCCTGACAGTGAATTAATGAAGAAAGCAATTGAACAATTCAAATATGCAAAGGAAAATTATAAGCAAGCTGAGGTGTGCTATTGCATCTATACTGTTCTTCTTGAACTCGAAAGCATAGAAACATTCACTGATGAAACTAAGTCGAGAATGAATGAACTGCTTAAAAATGCTATCAAAAATCTTCCTGAAAAAATGGAAGGTGATGTAAAATCAGCTTTCATGGAAATTCAGGCACTTCTCGAAAACAGGAGCGTGAAAACCGGGCCTGAAATGTTTGAACGTTTGAACTGCTGTATAACGAAGATAGATTACTATGGACTACGCGATCATTTCAATTATATATCACAGAAGATAGCAACATATTTCAAAGAGCCTTTCAGTCCTAATGTATCTTACAGCAACTGGAAACTGATAGTCACATTCGATGAACCAGAAAAAGTGCAGGGCAAGCTTACAATAAAAGCAGGCGACAGGGTTCTTTTTAATGAACTTCTCGGAAAGCGTAACCTAATTTCTCTGAAACACAGCTCAGAAACGAAAAATGAAAAAATTTTATTTGCCACTGAAAATAACAAGGATGTATTAAGAGAAATAACATACTCAGAGAAGATTGATTCTGACGATGGTCTTATTGATGTCCAATTCCTTGAACACGACTGCAAACGACCCCCCTGTACAGACGGAAATTTCAATATCGCCATAGTCCAGTTGAAATATCATCTTAAAAAGACAGGACATGCCCTCATAATTGAGTATAATGAGGCATATTTCAAAAAAGTCATAGCTATACTGGATGCTGTGAAGGGGAAAGCAGACCTTGTTGTATTCCCTGAATTTTCAATACCTTTTAGTTATCTTTCGGCAATGAAACAATATTCTGATGACAACGGCATTGTCATTGTAGCAGGTTCGCATTATGTTACTGATGACAACCTTGACAAATACGGTGAACTGTTTTACTATAAATTTGATGAAGATAATGACCTCTTAAAAAATATATCTCCTGTGATCATACCTTCTTCTGAGAGAATACTTCATACCGAAAAAATGCTGGGAGCAAAAGACGAGCGGAATTTTTTATCAGAGAAAGGCATGACCCATGGCACTCTTAATAGGATATTCAAATTGAACAATAATGTGACATTCGGGGTCATAATATGTTTCGATTTTTTAAAGCATGAATTGAGAGCACGTAACACGAACGCATGCGACATTATTCTGGTTCCCCAAACAAATGAAAAGCCAAAAGAGTTCCATGAAATCGCACAAAATGAAATTAACTTTCCAGATGGGGCGGGAAATAAGGCCTACATCATGGCAAGCGGGATATTTACATACGACGATGGTATCAATGATTACGATGATAAAAATATAATGGGTGGATACTCAGGGGTGACACTGACACTTGATAAAAAATTATATAAAAAATCAAAGAAGTCTGGTAAATCTGAAAAACCAGTAATAGAATCTGCTGATAAACAGGCCATTATGCTGGCGTCATTGAACATGGATTTCTTCGCTGCAAGGGATATCGGGATGGCACAGGTGCCACTATGTACACAACTTATTCATATATTTGAAGAAAGCGAGATACTCAAATCTGCAAAGGATGAGGATAAAGACGATGTGCCTGCATTTTTTGAATTACTGGAAAAAATAAAATCCTGTACTGACAGAAGTGAACTCAAAGAACTTCTTGCGGCTAATGATTCACTGATCAGTAGATATTCGCCACTCATGCACAAAAGCACAAGTGGAGATCTGACAAACCTGAAACTTGGAAATATAAAGAAAAAGTGTGCCAATATTGTGCTAAGATAAGAGGACACGTTATTTTACTAAATCCCCAGATGATCGATAGGATATTCAGATATTATTTCGTACTCATCCGACTCATCAAAAATACCTAAAATTTCAGCTAACAAGTAAGTAGTAAGTTCTGGAATTTCATCCAACAAAATCGTAAGAGCAGCACTAAAATATTCTTCTTCCCTATTGTTCCCACGTTTTAATTCCTTAAAATTATTCATAAAAACAAAACGTGGGGGCAACCCCTTAACCCCCAAAAGGGGACTTACCCGCACTAAAACTTCTATCCTTCGCTCACTTAACGAACAGCTCACCCACACCGTCAACGACTACGTCGCCAACATACTTGGTGAACTCCACGCCATCCACGGCCTCGATGCCTTCCTTCTGGTACACAGGCATCATATCCTTGACCGTACCTTTAACGATAATGGTACCCTTGGTCATCTCACTACCAGGCATGTCAGTATCGCCCTCAATGACGATCTTGCCGCCCTTATTGGACAGGCCAGGCATGATACCGGCATTGCCCTTAATAACGATCTCGCCACCGCACATGTGCTCTCCCACAAAATCATTGGCATTGCCGAACACCGTGATCTTGCCGCCACGCATGCCGCAGGCCTCGCCGCGATAACCAGCACCCACATAGTAGGATGCATCGCCCTGGACATTGATCTCGCCGCCCGTCATCTCCTGGCCGACCCAGGAATCCACATTACCTTTGATGGTGATGGTGCCGCCCTTCATCTTAGCGCCACATCTCATGTCCACATCGCCGTTTATCATAATGAGCCCGGCAGTCATAGCCTCACCGATACGCTTCACCCTGTTCACATTGCCGTTTATCTCTATCTTCACGTCATCCGCAGCATCAGCGCTGCCATCGACCTTGATATCAAACAAATCTGACAAAGACAGGGGCGCATTACCCTCGAATGCTACAAGTGCGCCAATCTCATCAGCGCTCTTGCCTGCAAAATTGTCGGGTGTTATCGTTTCAGCTTCAACAGATATCTTAAACTGTTCTTTTGGTACTAAAGTAACTGTCTGCATTCTTCACACCTCCTTTACTGATACCCTGTTTCAAACACATACGGATGCTCCACATACTCATCCTGTACCATGTAGTTGGCCATGCTCACTGAATAGTAGTTCTTGAACTTCATCTTCAGGTCTTCCATCATCCGTTCATGTCCATCAGCAGGAGCCGTAGCTTTTACCCAGTAGGTTCTGCCCTTGGGAGTAGCAGTGATCTCACCGTCCTTTACCACAATCTCACCGCCCTTGATAGTATAAGCAGCATGCCTGAATGCAGCTTCCACCTTATCAAACTCCACAGTGGCATCGGTCTCATCAGGCTTAATATCATAGATGGCAATGTCTGCATCAGCACCTACACCAAGATGTCCTTTGCCCAGTTCGATTATTCCCTGCACCTTAGCATGTGCGGCCCTGGTCTTGATAGCAATATCATACCAGTCCAGTTCCCTATCAATACCGGCAATGCTTGTGCGCTCAAAGGTCAGCTCAGCAATCTTTGCCATTTCTTTCTCCCGCCTCTTCTGGCTCATCAGCATGGTCATGACCATCGGGTAGTTAACGTACGGCCCGCCATTGGGGTGGTCCGTGGTCATCAACACCTGCCATGGGTCCTTGGTCAATAGGGCCAGTTCAAGTCCGATAGCCCACATGATGCCATGGATATAGCTCTGTGGATGGTATTCCAGTGGAGTGACACCTGACGAATCCTCAAGCTCAACATCACCATTGCTCCATCTTGCCTTAAGCAGCCTGGCATTGGCATACTGCACCGGACCATCTGCGGTCATTGTGGTAGCACTGCCGAACACCAACTGGCCCATATCAATGGTTAAAAAGTCGTTCTTGTTCAGGTAATCGGCAATTGGTTCTGACTTTGATTCGAAATCACCCCAGTGGTTACCGCCCCACGCATTGAACTGCACATGGGTTACATGCAGTGACTGACGGTCCCGCTTGGATTTAATGTCCTTGCAGACATCAAAAGTTGCCAGCGTTGTCTCGTAGTTACCGGGCTTACCCAGGTTGTTGCAATGCAGGTGAATGCTATGGGGAAGGTTCAATTTCTCATTAGCTTCAGCCAGTTGCCTTACTATCTGCCTGGGTGTAACCTCAAAGTTGGGAACAGGATCATCCAGTCCAGACACGTTCTTGCCGAATCCCCATGCCTCACCTCCGCCAGGGTTCACGATCTTTATACCCCAGCCACGTGATGCCAGCAATCCCCAGGCCACATATGCCGCCAGCCTGTCCAGATCATCCTCACGGATTGCGTCCATTACCATCCAGTTACTGCCGAACAAGGTTAGGCCGGCTTTATCAATTATGGGTATCTCTTCCAGTTCCTCATGGGTATGCCTTGCTTTCAGGATGGGAACAGCAGCCTCGAAAGCCGTGGTATATCCCATCTCAGCATATCCATATCCCATAGAATACACATTTGGCACAGTATATCCGGTACGAGGCCGGGTCACTTTGGTCCTGGGTTTATTGTTCAGGCGTGAATCATCAGGCCGCATAATACGACCCACATTCACCTTACTGCCAGCAATATGGGTATGTGCGTCCACACCGCCCGGATAGACCAGTCGTCCTTTGGCATCTATGATCTGGGCACTGCCGTTTACACTGTCTACTATCTTGCCATTCTTAACGGCAATATCCATCATATCCCCGTTGATATTATTGATTGGGTCATATACAGTTGCGTTCTTGATCAGCATTTCACTCATGATGAAGCCCCCTTTATCTCTCTTACTTTCGCAATTATTTTATCCAATACCTCTTCATCAGACGGGAAGTCCACATCCACCAGCTTGCGCATCCGCAGACTCACAGAATCCATCCTGTATGCTGTACCTTCCAGTTCCACGCCAGATACCTTGGTGGGTATTACGATGTTTGCCATTTCCGTTGTTGGATTATGGAACGGATCAACCTGTATTACAGGCACCTTGCCCATCCGGGCAATGGACTGGGCAGGGAAATGAGCTCCTGCATCCCCTGCAATAACGAATGCTGCATCGATCTCTTCCCGCATCAGCAGGTCGTTGGAACAGGTCTCGCCCGGATTATAGTATGGAATACCCCTTGACATATCCACTGCATTGACAAAACCTGTCTCCCAGGCGCACACCTGACCGAAACCGGTCACATTATAATGACCGCGCATTGGTAGGATACTGTGCTTTCCATAAGCGTTCAGTTCTGTGATAAGGGACACCGCATTATCGATGTTCTTATACTTACCCCGGCTCTGTGTCAGACCCATACCGAAGTATACCATACCGTACTTCGCACCCTTCATGGCCTCTCCAAGTTCAACTAATTTCTCTTTGGGCACACCGCCTACGCTATCCGGGACCACGTCGGCTTTGTCAGCAACGATGGCCCGCAGGGCAGAAAGAACCAGATAGTCCTCTCCCGGATTCACCTGTACATACTCGTCAGCCATCTCTGCAGTATCGGTCTTTCTCACATCAAAGACCACGACTTTCCTGGATTTACGTCCCTTGGTAGTGAAAAATCCTTTGTTAAATACTGAATACCTGCTCATATGCCTGGGATGGGCCTGTACCGGGTTGCACCCCCAGAATATTACCAGATCGCTCCTGTTGGCGAACTGGCCCAGGGTACCGGTGGGCAGTCCCTTCTCATGGACACCCAGGGCAGACGGCCCGTGACATACACTGGCTGTATTATCTATAATTCCTCCCACCTCTTCGTTGAGCAGGACACCTTTCTTCATCATCTCACATACGCCCGAGGCCCAGCCGTACAACAGCGGACGCTTGGAATTGGCAAGTATCTTTGCAGACTCATTTATGGCCTCATCATAGGATACTTCCCTGAACTCACCGTTCTTGTCGTCCCGCATCATGGGCGCCTTGATCCTGTCATGGCCCATGATCTTACTTGCACCTATCTTGCAGGCATGTTTCACATCCACTACCTTATTGTTCTCCACTTCCACTGCCAGATCATCACACAGACATCCGCAGAATGGACAGAGTACATCTTTGATTATCATATCCTACCTCCCTCATTTTAACCTGGCCATGAGTTCAGGCATGGTCGGTGCTTTTTCATCAGTTGGCTCTAAAACGGCTGAAATACCCTTGAATCCGGGCATTCCGCATCCTTTTGTATCCGGGTCTACAACCGCATTGGCCCATGGTCCCATGGGTATGAACACCAAACCATCCGGGTTGCCATCACAAATTGCCATTGGCACTACAACACTTCCGTGATCCGTAGTCACCTTGACATTGCTTCCGGGCTCGACACCTAACGAACTGGCATCTTTTGAGTTCATCTCACAATACGCTGCAGCATCAAAATACGCTTGAGAAGTCTTGTTTTCCAGGTTACAACCCTGGTTAACAGTCCTTCCCGAAATAAAAGTTGCATTCAAATTCATTTATTTCCCTCATTTAAACTAAGTTGACGACTCTACCAAAGTCACTTCTCACGTGTAAGTTAACGACTCTACCAAAGTCACTTCTCACGTGTAAGTTAACGACTCTACCAAAGCCACTTGCCACGTGTAAGTTAACGACTCTACCGTAGTCACCAGTTACATGTAATAAGCCTTCGACTTACTTACTTAAAAAGGATGTGATTTTAATTTGCCAGGATGGGGATTAAGAAATCAGAATAACTCCAGTTCTAATCCCACCTTCCTCTCAAGCGCTTTTTGGTAGGCCAGATCCGCAGTTACCACATCCTGGATGGCAAGACCAGTTGAGTCAAAGACCGTTATATCACCATCATTCTCTCTTCCCTGTTTGATGCCACTGACCACCTGGCCCAGTTCGGCATATATCTCGTTCACTGAAATTATACCTGTTGAGATGGGCACATTTACCTCGCCTGAATGGGATGCCTGTTGGATGGCATCTACTATTACCTTTGCATTTTTAAGAATCATCGGATCAAGTTCTTCCTTCCCTGTTGCATCCGCCCCGATAGCATTGATGTGGGTACCTTCCCTGACCCATTCAGCCTTGACCACCGGACTTTTCACCGGGGTTGTAGTCACAAGGATATCACAATCACATACTTCATGGGCATCGGGTTCGGATTCAATTTCGACTTCCATCTCCTTCTCCATCTCTACTTTAAATGCAACAGTAGACTCCTTGGACCGGTCAAATATTTTTACCTTATTTATGTCCCTGACTGCCATAATGGCACGAAGCTGCGTTCTTGCCTGTCTGCCCAGTCCTATCAGGCCCACGACCCTTGAATCCTCCCTTGATAGATACTTTGCAGCAACTCCACCGGCAGCACCGGTACGCAGGTCGGTCAGTGTGGTTCCATCCATAATTGCCAGGGGTGCACCTGTCTTTGTGGAATTCAATACCATCAGGGCCATGACCGTAGGCAGCCCGATTTTGGGGTTGTCCGGATGTACATTCACCAGTTTGACGCCTGCAATATCCATGTCTTCCAGAT
>Ga0255385_10048_pt1 | contig 14290 bp, 15 predicted proteins | sample ANMaggSeSYBR01G3_FD_182103 | JGI IMG/M metagenome (GOLD analysis project Ga0255385, IMG submission 182103) | Sediment cell enrichment communities from methane seep in Santa Monica Basin, California, United Staets - ANME aggregate JGI... | ecosystem: Environmental > Aquatic > Marine > Cold seeps >...
ATCTGGTCTACCCACAACACCTGGCTGTAATAAAATCTTGGTGGCAGATTATTGCTTGCCTGCCATGACCACCAAGATGAACGAGCTGGAGGATTAGCAAGATTTACATTGACCCAAGGCACTGTAACTTCAACCCAGATTCCATCCATCCCATCAGGGATTGCGCTTATCGGAGAATTGGGCAAATTCTTCACCGGCTGTACATTCGGCGCCCAAATATATCCCCCTGGCGTTTCGACCCAACGTTGGTTGTTCCTGAATGGCCAAGGCCCGACAACTTCCCGCAGCCAAGGGATTACCTTGTCTTCATAGTACGTTCCTACATTTGGCGCATTATAATCAGGACGAATTTTTATATCCACCATGCCGGCTGCTATACGGCCCAATTTGCCAGAAATTGGAAATTCTTCAAGCACCCCTGTGCTGATCCAGGGCTTGGCTATTGCTGCACCAGCCATCAGGGCCGATGTGTTGATGAAATCGCGCCTGGAAAGTTTCTTTGTTTTCTCCGGATTATTTTTACTCATATAGTTTTCCTACAATCAATCGTGTTGGCCTGAAATAAAATCTGTCATTTTTTGCTTCGCAACGTCATCGCTGTACTGAATTGGTGGAGATTTCATAAAATAAGCTGACGGTTCTTCAAGTGGTCCAGCTAATCCTCGATCTAATCCTAACTTAGCACACCTTATTGCGTCAATCATTACGCCAGCAGAATTTGGCGAATCCCAAACTTCAAGCTTTAATTCAATATTCAGGGGAGTATCACCAAATCCCCTGCCTTCCAAACGGATATTTGCCCATTTCCTGTCATTCAGCCAGGGAACGTAATCGCTTGGGCCTACATGAATATTCTCCTCACCAAGATCAAATGCTATCTGGCTAGTGACTGCTTGGGTTTTAGAGATTTTTTTTGATTCTAACCTATCCCGGTCAAGCATATTGTAAAAATCCATATTCCCGCCAAAATTAAGCTGGAATGTCCGATCTAATTTTACACCCCGATCCTGAAATAAATTTGCCAGAACCCGGTGCACTATTGTCGCGCCCACCTGGCTCTTTATATCATCGCCGATAATTGGCAATCCTCGATCCTGGAATCTTTTGCCCCAGTATTCAGACGTTGCAATGAAAACGGGTATTCCATTTACAAAAGCACAATCTGCGTCGAGAACTTGCTCAACGTACCATTTTGTCGCCATTTCTGATCCGACAGGCAAGAAATTTATTACGACATCGGTTTTTGTATCCTTAAGTATTTTAGCAATATCATCAGTGGAACCAGTCGCTTTTTCTACGTGATCAAGAAGATACTTGCCCAATCCGTCATGAGTCATTCCTCTGCTTACAGGGACATTCAACTCAGGAACCTCTGCAAATCGAAAAGTATTATTTGGCTTTTCCCAAATTGCCTCGCTCAGGTCCTTTCCCACTTTGTTTTTAGCAATATCAATCGCAGCTGAAAATTCAATATCACAAATATGATATCCACCAAGCACCGGATTCATTAAACCTGGTATAAATTGATCCTCCGGTGCATTCTGATAAAAATGTACGCCTTGAACAAGCGCAGAAGCACAATTTCCCACACCGATGATTGCTACACGAACTTTTTCATGTGTCATATTTTTTCCGGTTTACTGGGCCGCATCTTATTATATTCTTTTTTCCCAGGAAACTTATAATCCCTCCAAATTTTCTTGTTTAAGGTTTTTAGAAATGATTAACTATTCTTGTTAGATTTGATTATTCGCTGTCAGGTTTTCTTTCTCATTTCAGTTTTTTTTGGTTCAGTCTAAGACTGTTTCCAATAACAAAAACATCACTGACAGCCATTGCTCCGGCAGCTAAAATTGGATTAAGAAATCCTACCGCAGCTACTGGAATTAGAATTATATTATAGAAAAAAGCCCAGAATAAATTCTGCTTTATTGTTTTCAGCGTTACTTGAGAAAGTTTAATTGCATTACCAACTCCGCGTAAATTTCCGCTAATCAAGGTAATAGATGCTGCCGCTATTGCTACATCAGTTCCAGTTCCCAAAGATATCCCTACATCAGCTTGAGCCAGTGCCGGCGCGTCATTAATCCCATCTCCCACCATCGCTACAACAGCTCCGTTCTCCTGCATGGATTCAATTGCGGAGGATTTTTCTCCCGGCATCACTTCTGAACGAATTTGAGTTATGCCAACTTGAGCAGCAATTGCCTGGGCAGCTTGCTGGTTATCTCCCGTAATCATTATTACCTCAAGTCCTAAATCCCTCAGGTCCTCCACTGCTTCCTCGGCATTTTCTTTGACTGTGTCTGATATCCCAAGGATGGCTTGCAGCTCGCCATTAATGGCGACTAAAATTGCAGTTTTTCCATCTTTCCTGAGCGAAATTATATTTGCTTCCGCGTTTTGCCAATCTACATTGTTTTCATCCATCAAATGAGTACTGCCAACAATCACACTTTTACCATCTACCTCCGCCATTACACCTTTTCCGACAATCGTCTGGAATTTTATAGGTTCACTTAACTCCAAATTTCTTTCTTTAGCTTTTGCTACAACAGCATCCCCGAGAGGATGTTCTGATCTCTTTTCTACAGACGCGGCTATCTTAATTATCCAATCATCTGAATAATCTCTTGATTTCTCTGGTACAAGATAGATATCAGTCAATGAGGGTTGTCCTTTAGTTATAGTTCCAGTTTTATCCAGAACAACTGTTGTTATTTTCCCCGCTCTTTCCAAAGCCTCCCCGGATTTATATAATATACCGCTTGAGGCTCCTCGACCTGAACTAACCATGACTGCGGTTGGTGTTGCTAATCCCATTGCGCAGGGACAAGCAATTAATAAAACAGCTACGGCATTCAACATGGCTCGGGCAAACTGGCTGGATTCCGGCCCTTGAGCAGATGGAACAGCAAACTGCCAGACTAAATAAGTGACCAAAGCAGTTAATACAACCGCTGGCACAAATATAGCCGAAACTTTATCCGCAATTCGCTGGATAGGGGCTTTGCTTCCCTGAGCTTCTTCCACAAGTTTAATAATTTGTGATAATGCTGTGTTCTTACCAATTTTTGTAGCTTCAAATTTCAGAGATCCGTGCTTATTCAAGGTTGCTCCAACGACTTCATCTCCAATCGATTTTTCGACTGGGAGAGATTCGCCAGTTAGCATAGATTCGTCTACAGCTGAAAATCCATCTATAACTACCCCATCAACAGGAATTTTCTCCCCTGGTTTTACCAAGATAATATCACCCACCTGGACTTCTTCTACGGGTATATTAATTTCTCCTCCATCCCGGATGACAAGCGCTTTATTTGGACTTAGTTTCATCAATTTTTTAATGGCTTGACTTGTTTTCCCCTTAGCTCGCGATTCAAGAAATTTTCCTGTTTTTATCAATATTATTATCATTGCCGATGTTTCAAAATAAACATGTCCTACAATCCAGCCGAATAACACTGGCAGAGAATACAAATAGGCAGCGGTTGAACCCATGGCTACCAATACATCCATGTTTGCAGCACCATTCCTTAAAGATTGAATTGCTCCTCTGTAATATTGTTTCCCTACATAAAACTGTACCGGTGTTGCCAGGATTAACATCAACCAGTTAACCCAGTGTTGATGAGCCCATCTGCCTAACAGCCCGAAATCTCGGCTCATTGACAAAACAAACAACGGCACAGTGAACAAAAGTCCAATAAACAGCAAGTGTTTCTGTTCTTTTGTTTCTTTGTCGCGTGCCAGCCCTTCCGTGTCCTCAAATTGATCTCCAAGTATCAATGCTTCAAAACCAATTTTTTTGATCTGTTTTCTAATATCAATTTGAGTGAGAATAGTAGGGATGTACTGTACTCTGGTTTTCCCGGTCACCCAATTTGCGTTTACACTGATCACCCCTTCCAATTCATTTAAAACTTGCTCAAGCCGGTATCCATCCCGGTCATCGCTGATATTCTTAACCAGCAAATCTGCCTCGCCCACAGCGATGCCGTATCCTGCCTTTTCAATTTTGGTGACAATTTCATCTATTTTTGTGATTTCTGGATCGTACTCAACAACAGCTCTTTCTGTAGTTAGGTTAACATTTGCTAAATTTACACCTGATAATTTTTTTATGTTTCTTTCAACTGCCGTCGCGCAGTTTGCACAGTCCATTCCAGTAATCGGCAAACTAGTCAATTTAATATCTGACATATCTCCTCAATATACTTGGTCAATTTTTGTTTAGGTATATCCTAGACAACAACAGGATAATTAATTTCATTCAGAACTTTAATTATTTGTTCTTCAGTTGCCGGATCCGTATAGATAATTTCCGCTGTTTTTGTTTCCGTATCTGCCTTTACCTCTTCCACTCCCGGGACTTCATTTATTTCTAGTTCTATGGCTCTTACACAATGGTTGCAAGAGATGCTTGGAATGTTATAAGTTATTTTAGTCATATTTTCCTCGTCTGCGATTAATTAAACTTTCGTAGCTGCTTCAAACACATCAATTATTTCCTTAAGTACACGATCCTGCTCCTGCAAATCATTTCCCCGTACCGCTGAAATGAGACAGGAATTTAAATGGTTATCCAAAATATTTATGCTGATTTTGTTCAAGGCAGATTGTATGGCATGTATCTGACGTATAGTGTTAATGCAATACGAATCTTCCTCTACCATTCGCTGCACTCCCCGGATATGCCCTTCCACTGTTTTTAAACGCCTTTTATTATCCTGTTTTCTATTCATTCTTAACCCCCCCCCTTAGGGGTTGGGCAAAGAATACTACATAAACACACAATGTGTCAAGTACCCCCACCGCCCTTGTTACGCCCCGCTGAAGAGATAAAGCAAACCCATTCACGATGGGTGCCATGCTCTTGCAAGCAGGCCATCGGTATGCATATAACTCTACAAGCTGAATGTTTCCTGATGCCAGTTTAACCATTTCGGGATTTGTGCTTTCCAAGTCTGCCTGGATTGTAGGTGATGCATCTACAACACCCTGGACATCACGCATTGGTTGGTTTGCTCTTGAATCGGTTGTAATTTCAACAGATTCAGCATTTTCGGCTACAAGTTCATCTATAGTACTTACTCTGGTTACTGAATCCGTAGACAGTTCTTTTGCTGCATGATCTCTTCTAGTTACTACAAAATTATTGACGAAACTATGGAAAAAGTTACCACGTTAATCAGAATCTTTTTTTCGGTTATCTTTCATAACCTCCTCCTTGCTTTTTCTACTGGGAATTAATCAATTGTCCAACATTCATTATTTTGAATTTCAACTGACCTCTCATAAATATCACGCCCATACCATGTCTTGACACGATATACTCATGGATATAAACTCTATCTATTATGTTTGATGGGATAGCCTTGTGACTTCTTACCGTTTCGAACGTCAACAATTAGTGTCAATATTTATCCTTCTAGCTGGTTTGGCCTGGGTTTGGGTTTCCAGAATCCCGACAGATTCTGGATCTTTACAGCCTATAGTTGCTCCACAGGAAAGCTTTTTAGCCCCTGATTTTAACTTAACTACCCTTTCAGGAGAAAATTTTTCCCTTTCAGAATTTCGTGGATCTCCAGTAATAATAAATTTTTGGGCCAGCTGGTGCCCTCCCTGCAGGGCCGAGATGCCAGCTTTCCAGCAAGTATTCGCTGAATACGAGGACCTGGGATTAATCATCGCCGCCGTTAATGCCACCAACCAAGATTCGTTATCCGAGGCATCTGCCTTCGCTTCTGATAACAATCTGACATTTCCCATTCCGCTGGACAAAACAGGATCTGCCAGTCGATCATACAATCTTTATTCACTCCCCACCACAGTTTTCATAGATAACCAGGGCATAATTCGGAAGATTATCATAGGCGGTCCAATTCCAACAGCGCTCATTCGAGTCCAAGCAGACAAGCTTTTCCAGGATGAGCCCTAATGTTTCCTATTATCAATCTCGGTCCTTTATCAATGCCAGCGTCAGGGCTTATTCTCTTACTTGGTTTCTGGCTGGGCTCCCTCCTAGCAGAACGAAAATCAAAGCTATTTAAGGTCAATCCCAACTTGGTTGAAAAGGTTCTCTGGGCTTGCTTGCTGTCAGGATTAATTGGCGCCAGGTTGGCTTATATTGCCAGACACCCCAGTGCTTTTCAAGAAAATTTTCTTTCTGTTTTTTCCCTTAACCCGAACTTGCTCGATCCCATTGGCGGCCTACTCATATCAGCTGCTGTTGGATTTGTGTATATTTCCCATCAACGAATCTCATTGTGGGTATTTCTTGATTCCTTAACACCGTTTTTTGCAGTGATGGCTATAGCTTTGAGCTTCTCCAATTTTGCTTCAGGTACAGGATTTGGAACATCAACCACTTTACCCTGGGGTATATCACTCTGGGGTGATCTCCGACATCCAGTTCAAATTTATTATTTTTTAGGCGGTCTCGTCACGCTTTTTATTATTTTAATCAGAAAACAAATTAATGAGCATCAGTCCGGTTTCTCTTTCTTATTATTCGTTTCTCTTACATCTGGTTTCCGGTTGTTCTTCAGCGGTTTTCAGGAAACTGCCAGTTTAGTCGGTGGCGGCTTACGCATTCCCCAGCTAATATTCTGGACTATTCTGGCTATATCTCTTTCTCTTTTAAATAAACACAAGCTTCCGCTTCAGATGGTGAAACCTTATGAATCTCAAGGGTAAAACTATTCTCATCACAGGTTCCGCTCGGCGAATAGGCAGGATTTTAGCTTTAGCAGTGGCAAAATCCGGCGGAGACGTCATCATTCACCACAGCAACTCTCCTAAAGAAGCAGAGGAAACCAAGCAGGAAATAGTATCATTAGGACAAGAAGCCACAATCATTCAGGCTGACTTTTCAGACCCCAAATCTACAGACGAGTTTATCAAGGAAGTTTTTTCAACACAGAAACTAGACGGGTTGGTTAACAACGCCTCAGTCTTTTCTGACCTTTCCTGGGCTGACACCCAAATTGCCCAATGGAATAATCACCTGGCAATTAATCTCACTGCTCCATTTTTGCTTAGCCAAGCCTTTAGGAAAAATCTCTCTAATAATCTAGACGGAAGAATCGTTAACATTCTTGACTGGAGAGCCCTCCAACCAGGCGCAGATCATCTACCCTACACCATAAGCAAAGCCGGTCTTGCAGCTCTAACTAAATCCCTGGCGTTAGCGCTTGCTCCGAACATTACAGTAAATGGAATAGCCTTTGGTGCTGTCTTGCCGCCTAGCGATGGAGGTAGCGCTGAAAATATCCTATCCTCTGTTCCCCTTTCGCGATGGGCAGAATCAACCGAAGTTGAAGATACCCTTTTATTTTTGTTAACAGGCCCAAAGAATATCACCGGTGAAATTATCCACCTTGATGGTGGCCGACATTTAAATTGATATCAGATCCTCTTATTATCCTCCGAGGAGGTCAAAATGGACAAAGTTCTGATCAAGAATTTATTAGCCCGGGGAATTATCGGCATCAATGAATGGGAGCGTGTAAAACCTCAGGAAATCTTAATCAATATTACGCTCTTTGGGGACTTGAAAAAAGCTGGTGATACCGACAACATAGATGACAGTATAAATTACAGAACGATCGCGAAACAAGCGCAATCTCTTGCAGAAAATTGCAATAGATTAACCGTAGAAGCCCTTGCAGCCGATATCGCGGCCAATTGCCTGGACGTGAATGGTGTTTTAAGGGTTATTGTCAAGGTCGAAAAACCAGGCGCTGTCCGTTTTGCCGAATCTGTCGGAGTGGAAATTGAGCGATCAAAGTAATCAAAAACCTATTCTTGCTCTAATCGGCATCGGAAGTAATGTCAATCCTGAGTATAATCTCCATTTAGCACTTGACAGGCTTTCTGCACAGGTTTCTATCCAGCAGCTTGCATCCATCTGGCAAACACCTGCTGTCGGGAGCGATGGTCCTGATTATTTAAACTCAGCAGTTCTGATTGAAAGCTTTTTATACCTTACTCATCTAAAGAATCATTTACTTTCTGGAATTGAACACGATCTTGGAAGATTCCGTTCAGATGACAAAAACTCAGATCGAACTATTGATCTTGATATATTAATGTATGATGGCGTTTGCCTTGATGATGATCTCTGGAATCGGGCGCACGTCGCAGTCCCCGCTGCCGAAATATTCCCTGCCTTCACAAATCTACAGACAGGCGAAATACTTAGTCAAGCAGCTTTGCGTTTAGTCTCTGGAAAACCTTTTTTCAAGAGGAACGATCTCTCCTGGGGAAACAGAAATAGATAATCTGCCTTTTACTTAAAACTGCAAAGGTGTAGATCCCCGGGATATATTATCCAAAAATTCTTGCCGTGTTGACAAATTTGTTCTAAATGCGCCAGACATGGACGAAGTCGTCATTCGGGCATTATGTTTTTTCACACCCCGCATCACAGAACACAAATGCAAACCTTCAACGACTACGGCAACTCCCTTGGGGTGAAGCAATTCATCGACCAGGTCGGCAATTTGCTTGGTCATTCGCTCCTGAACCTGCAGCCTCCGGGCAAACATATCTACGATACGGGGAATTTTTGACAGCCCAATTACTTTTCCTTTAGGTAGATAAGCTACATGAGCGCGCCCTAAAAACGGCAGCATATGATGCTCACACATGCTGTAAAATTCGATATCCCGAACAATGACCATCTCATCGTACGAAACCTCAAATATTGCCTCATTCAATAGTTCGATAGGATCCGTCCTATACCCGCTAAGCAGTTCCTGGTATGCCTTAGCGACTCGCTCAGGGGTCCTTAATAGTCCTTCTCTCTCTGGATCTTCCCCAATGGATTTCAATATCTCATGCACAGCTTTCGCTATACTGTCATGATCTAATTCCTCTGAAATTAGTCCTGCAATTCTTTCTAGTATTTCTTTATCTTCATGCATCTTTATATCCTCGCCTCTCCCCATTACAACAAAAGTCTTTTACACTGTTCCAGTCATTTCCTTCATCCAAGTACATTTGCTTTTTTTCTTGTTTTTTATTCGATTCATCAATAAGTACTATTGATTTAGTTATCATTTATTAATAAAAAGCGAAGGAAATTCCTTCGCTTTTTATTTTAATTTATATACAGTTAGCCAACTTCTGGTTGAATTAAACCAAAAGATCCGTCAAATCTTTTATAAAGAACATTAATCGATTCTGATTGAGCATTGTAAAATACAAAAAAACTGTTATGCCCCAGTAACTCCATTTGTTCTATTGCTTCCCACTCATCCATTGGGCGCAAGGGGAACTTTTTTCTCCTGGCAATCACTGGTTTTTCCAGTTCGTCAATTTCCTCAATTATCTCTTCACTACCATCAATGCCTTGTTTCCAGCGTTGATTTCTTTTTCCCTTATATCGTTTTATTCTCCGCTGCAGTGTATCAGTTGCTATATTTAAGGCAGTGACTATATCAGCAGATCGCTCTTCAGCTCTTATTATAAAACCCTTACCCTTGACAGTAATCTGAACTACTTCTCTTTCTTCTGCGCTTCGCGCATTTGTTGAAGCAAGATCCACGCGCGCTTCAACTATATCTTCCAGATAGCGATCCAGTCCGGACACCTTCCTGTATACCTGGTCAGTTAAATTATCAGTAACTTTCAAATTGCGGCTAAATATATTAACTTCAATTGTCATATATGCCTCCTTTTTCTAATTTTAACACCAATGCATCTCATAATCGCGTAGATCTCGCAAGAGTGATCCCATAAACCTTTGATGCTTCAGCTTTCATTAATGCTTCGGCACATGAATTTATGGTTGATCCTGTCGTTACAACATCATCGATAACCAGAATTGATTTCCCCTTTGCCAGTTTCTTTTCTGCCAGAAAAGCACCAGTCACATTGATCTTTCTCTCTTCCAGGGATAATCCTACTTGCGACTTTGTTTTCCTGATCCTTTTTATTATTGAGGCAACAACCGGCAGCCCGGTTTTCCAGGCTAATGGCCGAGCTAAACACAAAGATTGATTAAATCCTCGGTCTCTCTTGCGTGCAGCATCAAGCGGAACAGCTGTGATCAAATCAATGTCCCAATTGTTTACTTGAAGCAAATTTACCAACGGTAGAGCTAGTTTTTCGCCTAAGCCCAAGTCTCTCTTGTATTTTAGTTTATGTATCGCTTTTTGAATTGGTCCCTCAAAATAAGCCCAGGACCTGAGATTAATATAAAATATCTCTGTTGTTTGGCATCTCTGACAAACAAGACTAATCGCTCCAGGATGGGGTTCGCCACATACCTGACAAATTGAAGAGCTAATTATTTTCGTTTGTTCTTGACAGGATGCGCAATAACGTTCTCCCCACTTATCGCATCCCGCACACCGGGGCGGGAATAAAAAATCCAGGGTTTCCCAACCCCAGGTATGAATTCGAGACCTCATGCTTAATCCTCCCGGATTAAACCTATTCCTTTTGTCTCGATAATGTTTATTGCCAGTACTATTTTTATCCGCCGAACATACCAGATAAAGCAGAGTCCTTAAGCTGCAATCCTGCCGGTCCCAGCAAAATGATCATGATTGACGGAAATATCAACAAAGCCATAGGAAAAAGCATTTTAACAGGAGCTTGCTGTGCTTTCTCTTCGGCAATTTGCCTGCGCCTGGTCCTCATCTGATCAGACTGTATCCGGAGAACCTTTGACATACTCACGCCAAGCTGCTCACTTTGTATAATTGCCGCAACAAAACTTGTCATCTCGATAATGCCAATCCGGTCTGCCATGTTACGCAAAGCAACCCTTCTAACATTACCAAGCTGAATTTCTCTCAAGCACCTACCGAACTCATCAGCAAGTTCATCTTCCCATTTTTCAGCAACCCTGGACATAGCAGCATCAAAACCTAACCCTGCCTGGACGCATATAGTTAATAAATCCAAAGCGTCTGGCATAGATTTTCTAATCATATCCTGCCTGGAATTTATCTTGCTCTGGAGGAGAAGTTGAGGCATAAAATAACCAACAATGGAAAACAATCCCGTTGCGAGTAATTTTTTTCCCCAGGACCAATCCATCGATCCCAAAGAAAACACGAACAACAAAAGACCTCCGATCCCTATAGCAGCAATAAATCTTGATGCCCAAAAGATTGTTGGATCAATCCCGGGAGGATTTCCAGCTAACTCTAATTGTTTTTCTACTTGTTCAATTGCGTTTTGAGGAGTAAATCTTTCGGTTATCTCACCAACTTTCTCTACAATCGGCACTAATACACGTTCTGTAATGGGTTGTGATAATTCAATTTCCTCCAGTGTGATCTGTTCTCCACTGGAAATATATTCATGCAATCGTTCTTCAAGGGGTGTATCTTCCTGCCTGTTCCGCATGCCTACAACAATAAGACTTACAGCCAGAATAACGATAATTCCTACAAATATCCAAATATAAACATTCACATTCATCCTCCGTCCTGATTAGACTTCGATATCTGCCAGCTTATTCATGGCCATATATCCACTTGCCACCATGACTGCCGCTATACCTAACATAACTCCTCCGCAAAGCAAGTTGCCTGGCTTGAAAAAAGTCATTAGATATTCACGGTTTGCAAACCAGAGCAGTCCCATCAAGATTAGCGGCAGCAAAGCAAGGAATCTGCCTGAATAAATTACCTGTGAGACAAGAACTTTAATTTCTCCCTTAATTTTAATTCGCTCGCGTATTGTATAAGAAATCATGTCAAGAATTTCAGCCAGGTTTCCACCAACTTCTCGCTGAACATTAATCGCAGTGATAATCAAATCCAAATCATCACTGGGAATTCTCCGATGCATATTATTCAGGGCGTCATCCATAGCAATACCCAACTGCATCTCTTTAACAACACGGTTGAATTCTTCAGAAAGTGGAGGTGGTAATTCCTTACTGACAGATTCTAGAGCTTGCAAGGTTGAATAACCTGCTCTCAAACCATTAACTGTTAGGTTTAACATATCAGGAAGCTGATTTCCAAAGGTAGTTATGCGCTTATTTTGCTGCCGTTTCATATATATTCTAGGGGCCATTCCACCCAATATGGCACCAATCAAAGCGGATATAATATTCTGACCGCCTATTGCCCAGGCAAAAAATCCAAGAAGGAAAGCCGCAATAACCATAGCCGCGACATATTCAGCTGGCCGCAATTTCAAATCTGCCTGGGCTAGGCTGGTAGCGATCCTATCCCCGAATTTTGATCCTTCCAGCTTATTATCCAGCCATACTGAAAAAGCTGAAATCTTTTGTTCTTCAGCCAGTGCAACTGCATCTTCAAATTCTTCCTCTACGTAGTGAGAAAAGCGATCATCAAGAACAGATTGTTCATCCCGGACTGTAATAACAATCCCGACTACAAGTAAAATCACTGATAGTGCGCCGCCAATAATGAGTATTATATTCATAGAGATCAGTCTCAATAGCAGATCTAGATAGTTTTAACTATCCTCTTTTTGTTGAGAAAATTGAAGGAGGCAGATGTATGCCAGCGCCTTCGATCTTGTCCATGTATCTAGGCCTAAGTCCCGTTGGAACCAGTTCGCCTAGAACCTTGCCATCCTCTATCGCAGTTTGTTCAAACCGGAAAATATCCTGCATGGTTATCACTTCACCTTCCATTCCTACAACCTCTGTAATGCTGGTTACCTTCCTGGTTCCATCCTGCATTCTACTTTGATGAATGATCAAATCAATCGCTGAAGCAATTTGTTCTCTGATAGCCCTTATGGGTAAATCCATCCCTGCCATCAATGCCATCGTCTCTACTCTTGAAAGTGTATCTCTGGGTGCATTAGAGTGTGCAGTTGTGAGTGATCCGTCATGGCCTGTATTCATAGCCTGGAGCATATCCAAGGATTCTTCACCACGGATCTCACCGACGATAATTCGATCGGGTCGCATACGGAGGCAATTCATCACGAGCTGGCGAATTGTTACCTCCCCTCGTCCTTCAATATTAGGCGGTCGGGATTCCAATGTAACTACATGATCCTGCCTCATCTGGAGTTCTGCCGCATTTTCTATTGTAATTATCCTGTCGGTATTGGGAATAAACTGAGATAAAACATTTAGCAATGTAGTTTTTCCTGAACCAGTACCTCCGGATATGATGACATTAAACCGCGATTTTACCGCCGCCTCCATGAACAATACTGCGCCAGGCGTCAAAGTCCCGAAATCAATTAACTGTTCAACTGTAAATGGATCTTTGGCAAATTTTCGGATCGTTAAACAGGGACCAACCAGTGAAATTGGAGGAATAACAGCGTTAACACGTGATCCATCAGGCAAACGTGCATCCACGTATGGACTCGATTCGTCAATCCTCCTGCCCAATGGGGCCACAATTCGGTCAATGATCCGCATAACGTGTTCGTTACTTTCAAAGGTTATCGGAGCCCTGGTGATCTTTCCCGCTTTTTCAAAATAAACGCTTTTTGCTCCATTTACCATAACCTCTGTTATGGCATCATCTTCCAGCAATGGTTGCAAAGGCCCAAAACCAAGTATTTCCGCGGCAATCTGCTCAAATAGGCGGTGCTTCTCCTGCCGGGAGAGCACTATACTCTCTTCGGTTAGGATTTGCTCAAACAAATCACGGATCGTTCCCCTAACTTTTTCAACTTCGGAAACATCAATAGAGGGATCCAACTCAGCTAACAACCTATTTTGGACCCGCACTTTCAGATCAGCATAGGTCTCATCCTGAGCATCTTTCCTTGGAGGTGATACCCTCCGTGCCTCCAAGGTCCCTAATCTTGAGCCACCTCCGCCCAATGAAGGATCCTCATCGCCAGACGGTTTTCCTTGTTCAATTCTTTTAAGTAGAGACATGTGTTTTTTCCTGGTACTTGTTAATTAACTTGAAATGGATGTTCTAATTCTAGTCAGCTGGTTCCTCTTCTAATTTTGAAAGCCTCTCACGAATTTTTCCTACTAATTCAAGAATACTCTTGCCTATTTCCTTTGTTTTTCCCTCCCCCATCATAAATGGTATTCCACGATTTACTGCCGGCACGACTATTTCTCTATCTTCTGGTAAAACAGCAGCGACTTTGTGTCCCAGGTTATGCCCAACCTTTTCAGGCGTAATAGCTAGCTGCTTGTCAAATCGGCTCATTACTAAGAGGATTTTTTGCTTATCTATACCCAGGTTAGTTAATAGAGTTAACATCATTCTAGTATTGATTATTGCCGGGATATCCTGAGAGGAAATCATTACCAATAAATCGCTGGAGTCAAGTGTATCCAATGTCACATCAGATAATCCCGAGT
>Ga0255385_10049_pt1 | contig 14256 bp, 16 predicted proteins | sample ANMaggSeSYBR01G3_FD_182103 | JGI IMG/M metagenome (GOLD analysis project Ga0255385, IMG submission 182103) | Sediment cell enrichment communities from methane seep in Santa Monica Basin, California, United Staets - ANME aggregate JGI... | ecosystem: Environmental > Aquatic > Marine > Cold seeps >...
AGGCAAATTCCTATTTCCGGTCAAGGCGCTGTCAAAAGTATTTCGCGGCAAATTTATTGAAGGCTTAAAAGAAGCCTACTATGCCGACGAACTGGTCATTCCTGACAAGCTGAAAAAACTCGAAGATGAAGATGAGTTCGAGAGATGGATTGATCTGCTGGTATCTCGTAACTGGGTAGTCAATTCCAAAGCACCGTTTTCAGGCCCGGAAGAAGTAGTTCGGTATATCGGAAGATATACTCATCGAATAGCCATCAGTAATCATAGAATTATTTCAATTGCTGATGGACAAATTCTTTTCTCTTACAAAGACAACAAGGAAAAAGACAAGAGTAAAGTATGGAAAGAAATGACCCTGCCGGCAGATCAATTCATCAAACGTTTTTTGTGGCATGTACTGCCAAAACGCTATCATCGTATCCGTCATTACGGGTTCTTAACCAACGGGAAAAAGAAAGCCAATCTTGAAATAATCCGTGAATTTTTTAAATCAGAGAAAGGCGTTAAAGACTGTGCCAAAGTCATAACAACTGATGATACAGACGGCATAACATGTCCGAAATGCAAAAAAGGCAAGTTAAGACCGTTTCTGGTTACAGATCGATATGACCGGATACTTAAATTTGATCTTTCAGTATTTTTAAAGAAAGAAACCCTTGATACTTCATGAAATTCTCAAGATTACGAATCATTTTTTTAAACAGATAATAAGCCCGTATGGATAACTGCGCGCCAGTCACCATTTAACTGGATATTTCAGCAATAAAATGATCAAATATATCTTGGGCGCTAAAAATATCTGACCCACTTATGCCAACAATTACTGACCCAGTTTATGCGCAGGGATAAGCGGAACGATCATGGCAAAAAGATTTGCTGGTGGATTTGGATGTGATGGACTTATATGGATCAGGTGAAGGGTGGGAGAAATAGAGACGTGTTATGCGGAAGAGTATCAGATGGCAATTGACGGTAAAAAAGACATGACAGTGCTGGAGACATGCAAAAAGTTGCAAATATACACTATGAAACAATAGATTTGGGAACTAACATTTTAAAAGGGACCTTATAGCAATAATAATCTTGAAAATATCGTTCTTCATTAGTACACTTCGATTTTTATAATATTCAGTTAATAATGGAGGGATTGAGTCGGCCATGGCTATGAAATCAGATTTTGATGATGCTGTAGAATCCTCCCTTAATGAGGAAGAATCAGATGAAGATATTGTAGCAGAGTATGTGGAAAATGAAAAAATCGACGAGGAGTATGCGGAACGGTGTTTATTAGGAACAACCCCAATAGAGGAACCCATCTCCTTAGTGCGGCAAGTTTCTGAGTATCTTTTAGACGGCCATTGTTGTACTAAAAAATGTTGCGAGTCTTGGAAAGAGAAAGATCTGACAAAACATGCTGAGGACATGAAATATCTAAGCAAAAGCGAGAAGAAGTTAGTGTTGCTTACGGTCCTTCGTAATTCAGTAACCCATACAGAAAGTACACGTTATTCGGAGCAGCGCCGGTGTTTGAGATTTACTTTCCACTACGAACCGTTTGGAATCATGTGTTCGGCGGCTTTTCGATTGTTGTTCGATATTCGTATCAAAGAATTGAAAGGCCTTTTAGCTCATCTCAAAACTAGCAGTATGTCCATTATTCCACCGCAGCATGGCAATAGTGGGAAGAAAACTCATCGCTCTAATAGTCTTGCAGACAGAGGCGTGAGCGAAAAACTAATTGACTTTATGTTAGCTCTGAGTGAATCACACGGAGAATTTTCTCCCGGAAGACACACTAAGCTTGGAAATACAAAAGAAGATAAAAACGTATCCTATTCAAATTCCGTGGTAGATTAATTTGCTCAAAAAATATCTTATTGATATTACAGTGTTTTATTTTTTTAAGATTCAAATTTTTTAGTTTTACCACGGAATTTGAATAGGATACATAAAAACCCTGATATGCTTTGGCTTCCTGCTTGTTTCACACGGTCTTCTATTTTGAGAATGTACAATAAACAACATCCTGTTTTTCCAATCAGCCGAACTGCATTCTGTTCGCTTTTAAAGAATGAATCAAGGCTCCGACACATCAAGATTAGGTCATCACGTACGGATATGTGTGATTTTTGTGAGCTCCAAAAACGAAAAATTGCCGGAACAAAGTTACATGATGAAGTAAAAGCAGAAAAATTAACGGCTGAGTTACTATCTCATCAGAAATCATACCAAGGGGAACGAGCTCTGTATAATTCTGAAAGAGAACATTCAAAACTACATAGGAAGGAATTTAGAAAAGGAAAACGAACGATTGACGAATGTATCGAACATATAAGTATGGATTATGGACAATCAATCGCTGTTCCACATACTACTGATCAGTTGGGTGGAACATTCTACCTCCATATGAGAAATTTTCTTCTTTTTGGTATTTTTTCAGTATTAGATAATATTCAACTTTGTTATACGTATGACGAGCGAGAGGCTGCAAAAGGGGCTAATGAAGTAATCAGCTTTCTTCACGACTTTTTGGCGAACAGACAAATAAAGACCCCCATTATCAGAATACATGCTGATAACTGCAGAGGACAGAACAAGAATAAGTATATGATGTGGTATTTAGTTTGGTTGGTTTCTACAGGCCGTTTGAAACGTGCCGAAATCAAGTTTATGATAAAAGGACATACCCATTTCATTGTAGATAGTGGCATTGGACATACAAAGAGGGAGTTACGTCAATCTGATGTATTTTGTTTGGACCATTGGGCCGAAGTTATCAATAAATCTGCAAAGACAAATAAGGCAAAAGTTGTCACTGGCAACGATGTTTATGATTGGAAAAAAGGATTGAGTCACTATTTCGAAGCATTCGCCGGGATTAGTAAGTTTCAACATTTCGTTGTTGATTGTAGTGAACCTGGGTGGATTTGGGCAAAGTATGGAGCCGATGATGATACATGGAAAAAAAGAAAGCTATTGAAATCAGATTCAAACCTAAACCTTGAAGAGTTTAAAAGTCTCACAAAGTATTTATCTACAGTCGGATTTAAAGGTGGAAAATTCGAAAAAGAGAAGGGGCTATTTGAAAAATTAAGGCAGTATGTGAAGGATGAGTGGAAAGATGAATTATGTCCTGACCCAGAAACATTTAAACCCCCCGTTCGAGATAAGCAACTTTGTCCAGATTGGGTATAATTCAACGAAAAAATTAACTTGTTATAAGGCCCCTTTTAATATGTTAGTTCCCATTTGTCTTTTAGAACGAGCTGCATTAGTCGACGATGTCGATGGGCGGCAATTTTTCTGATCAGGACATGTACGTTTGTCGATTTCAACTACCTTTTTCGTAGTCATCCGGAAAATCCAAAAAATCTTTTTTCGCCAATTGATACTCAATCAAATACCCGATTTCGCCTTTGCTTTTGAGCTGTGAAATCATCCACTGTGGTAATCTAATTGTCACAAGTTCACGTTTCAAATGATCCAGTTTCTTTTTCCGACCAGCTCCAGCTCGCTTTCCGCCTCGCATTTTTATCTCCCCCAATACATAAAACTTCTGATTACCGTGTAACGTTATTCAAAATAACACGGTTAAAATGTATCAATTTGCTTGATTTCCGTATAACAATATTCAAAACAACGTTACTATTCCCGGACCAGCGGGACATTTAAACAGAACCAAACTCTTTGGATGGTCGTTTGGCATGTACTGCGGTAATTTTAAATCGCCGTGATCCGGGGGCGATATTCTCCGCCGGTAATAATTAAGTTGAACCGGATCACATAATACGTGTTATTCGGAAGAGCCAATACGAAGAGAGTCGCCGTCAATTTTTATAACAACGCATCTGTGATAGAGACGATCAAGCAGTGCATCAACCATATCTTTTGGGTTCAACAGGTTGTACCAGTTTTCCGGTTCAAGGTTGGTTGTGATGATCGTGGATTTGCCGGCTTCATATCTTTCCTTCATGAGCTTGAAGAAAGCATTCATCTGCTCTTTATTCAGGGTTAAGTATCCTAATTCGTCCAACAGAAGGATGTCATAGCGGCATAAAGCATTGAGCAATTTGGTGGTTGAACGGTCTGCCAGTGAGGCATAGAGATCATCAAGAAGACGCTGTACATCATAGAATCTTCCCCGAAATCCTGAGATTAAAGCCTGGCGTAAAATTCCCACAGCCAAACCACTTTTACCGACACCTGTTTTACCCTGAAAGATGATATTTTCTCCTCGTTGCAGGAAATCCAGGCCGGCTAACGTCATAATTTGATTTTTGTTAACGTCTGGCTGTTTTTTAAAGGGAAAGGAATTGAGTGTCCATTCCCATGGCATTTTTGCGTTCTTCAAGCGGTTCTGCATGCTGCGTTCCTGGCGAAAGCGAAGTTCCTCCTGGAGCAGATTGCAGATAATTTCTGGTGCTGCCGTGCCATTTTCAGCCAGGGCAATCTGACTATCAAGAGCCATGGCCATACCGTTAAATTTTAAGGTTTCGAGGAGTTCAATAATTTTATTTTTCATGACAGGTCAAAGAAGTCTCCGGCAATATTTTCAAGAATAATCTTTTCAAGCCTGGTAAGATCATAGAGGCCGTAAGTCAAGGCTTTGCTGATGCCGGACATAAAAGGCTCGTGAGGATAGGTGCGCTGTAAATTCAATAATCGGCGGAGGTTGAGTACACCACGGCCACGGCTTATTTTTTTAAGATTTTTAATATAACTGTTTAGGTCTTCATTTTTTCCCAAAAGCAAGAGTTCCTCTTTTGCAGGACCCTGATGAGATTTTTCCCGGTTCAACGGTGGATGATGTCCCGGCAGTGTGGTCCTGGTTTCTTTTTTGTCGATGATTCGCTTATGTTCCGCTACCATTTTTTGTTTGTCGTAAATTAGAACCTTGTCCCAATGCTTTTGCACCTCCAGCTTTGTGCCGACGAGCTTATGTGGTACTGAATAGCGGTTTGTTTCCATCTGCACATAGCCCTGGATGTCAACAACCCTGTAACAGCATTGATATACTGGAGGCGTAAATGGAGGCAAAGGCAAGAGCGATGGTCTCTCAATTATATAAGCAGCGTCCGGGCTCATCTTTAAAGACCGTTTATACTTAGGATTTGAAATGGTACGGCACCAATCTTCTGCCTGTTGATTTAAATCCTGCCAGTCATTGAACGTTCGTCCTGGGATAAAATTATTTTCAATATAATGAAAGGGTCTTTCAACCCGTGCTTTGCGATTCGGATCATTAAGCCAGTGTGGTTCAAATTTTGTTTGATAAATTTGGCCAAAATGCTCCATTTCCGAAGTAATTATTGCGTCGGGGCCTACACCACTGGCCACAATAACGTGGGTGTTATCAATGATACATTTTCCACAGACCCCGTCCATAAAGGCAAAGGCCCTGGCGAGAAATACCTTGCATTCAAACCTGGTGAAGCAAGGATAATATTGAATATAAATTTTCCGACTGTAGGCAAGAACAAGAGAAGCGCACTGAGCTGTTATTTTACGCCCCCCAAGTTTGAGGTTGTGAGGAGAGGTGTCATGCTGCATTTCTTCACCAGGCTCAAACACATATTCTCCTGCCCGTTTTTTCCCCTTGTTTTTACCAATATCATGGTTTCTTATGATCCAGGTCAAGGTCTGATAAGGGATTGTAATACCATGGCGGGATTCCAGTTCCTCCCGGACTCTTACAATATTACCCCTGCACTCACGGAATAACTCCCTTATGACTGGAATATCCTTCATGTACTTTGTTTTTCGAACAGACTCAGGCGATTCCCCTCTTTTTATGACATTGCGAACAGTATTTCGTGATACTTTGAGAATACGGCTTATCTCACGCAAGCTCACGCCTTTGTTGACCATCTCCGGAATTATCTGCCGGTATGCCGGTTTTATCATGAGATTTCCTCCCTGCTTGTTCTTTAAGTTCAACGATCATTTTTTCTGCTTTCTTTATCCATATTTGCTGCTGGCGGCGGTGGAAAAGATCCTGCTCCGGGTAAAATACAGACTCAGCAGCAGTTATCAGCCGTTTCAAAATATGGCAGACAATGGTAATGTGCTTAAGCCATTTCCCTTCCGGTCCATCGTCAATTTGTTTGGCCTCTTGGTCCTGCAGTCGAATCGTTTTGGCAAATAAAGAGGGGTCAGCAATAATTCGATCACGAACCACTCGATTTGATTTTTTGTAATGCTCGTAAAGGAGGACCAATTCCCTGGTGGAAAGAGGATCTCTGATTAACTTTTCTGTGAGTTTGCAGGCATCTTTTTCGTTGACGCGCGACAACGGGACCAGCACATGACTCGCTGACCATGTGGACAATTTGCCGGTCATAACTGCTTGTTTGATTTCTTCCGGTAAGGAATCAATTAGGTCAAGGCGTCGTTTCACCCAGCTTTTATCCCTGCCCAATCGTTTGGCTATCTCTCCGAATGAATATGTGAAACGGCTGTGAAGTTCCTGGATTAAACCCGCTTGCTCAATTACCTCCCATTGGCGGTCGTTATTCTTTGCCAGCATGACAAACAGTGAATCAGCTTCGCTTTCTTCTATCACCTGAAGCTTGATACAGTCATGGCCACAAGCCTTCAATGCTTTGAGCCGCAAATAACCATCAATCAGGATAAAACTGTTATTTTCAGGAACCGCAAGCGCCGGGACGATTTGACCATAACGGATTATGGAGTTCTGCATCTTTGCCAATGCCGCGGCATTTTTTATCCTGGTATGGGCATAGCGTAAGTCCAAAAGGTGGAAGTCAATTTCCATGTGCGGAGTTTGTTTTTTCATGCCTGCCACTTTAACCTATGGCGTCAAGAGTTGGATATTAAACCTCTGTGGAAAGCATAAAAAATATCAGGAAGGCTTGTGAAGGCACAAAATATCAGGGAATTCAAAAGGATTTATGAGGAATACCGAACAATAAAAGCAAGAAAATGAAACAAGCGGGAATTTTATGCGCACCTCACCTGTCAGCGCTGTTAATTTCTATGCTGAGATGCCCTGCCAAACAGAAAAAGAGCAAGTTGGGCTGCCCCACCCGATTGTTGATAAAAATCCCAGGCAAATGCATCAGGACCCCGAATAGGATTGTTCGCGTTCCGGGATTTATATTCCCTGAGTAACTCTAAAAACAGCAGTACCCCTGTTTCATCTGCTGTAATTTTTTCATATTGGGGTTTGCATACTTTGATACCGGTTGATAGAAAAAGCTCAAATGCCGCATGGATCAATCGTTCCCATGACATCAAGGTGCTGGTATTGATGAATTCTGCAATATCACCCAGATTATTCAGTTCTTTCTCTATGGCATCCAGAGATTTGGTCAAGCTCAAGTGCCTGCCAAGCCTTATCCACACTGCCAAAACCATAAATTTGAGTATTAATTGTCGAAAAGGAACAAGCTCAATGGGCAATAGAGAAAAGGTAACGTGATCACACTTTTTCTTATCCCCTTTGCCTTGGCACAGAAAGCGCATAACAGGAAAATCAGACACCGAAAAGCCTGTCAAAGGGCAGGTTGCTGTTCGTGTGTAGTGTCCGTGATAGCCGGCGCAATCAGCAGCGCCACAAATGAGGCATTTATCTGAAAAATCGGGAATTGTCCATTCTCCAAATTTTTCATAATATTCTTGTAAACTGACCTTTATGTGATATGGTTCTTGCATGGGGGGATTTCTTTTGGGCTTCTTTGTTAAAAGAGCTGTTCAAACCAAAAGTTATTCCCCTTGTTTCCTTTTTTCAATCCTTATTCGGTATTATCTAATAAAAAGGTGCTGCTTAATGATAGAAAAATAAATATTGATAAAAGGGAAGAAAGAAAAAATTGATTAGAATCGGTGGAAGAATGAAATGTGAAATTAAGAGAGGTGGGTCAGATTAAATTAGCAGAGGTGGGTCAATTCTGATTAGCGTTGAAGCAAATATATGCTATACAGCTCTGAATGTTACGTGATTTTCAAACAAAACCAGGCCAAAAATAATACCATTATGACAGCATTAAACAAAAACTGCAGGTACTTTACACCATGGCCGGAGATAGAGACCCGGCTTAATATAACCTGGGGTGTCCAAAAGGTTACAAATCTTTCCCCGGTTTTTTGGATTTAGATTTTCTTGATTTTCTGTCATCCAGCCATTGTGAGCTCTAACGAACGGCTCCTCGCATGGTCAATGTTTCTGTTCTTTAAACTAATTACAGGGCCCTTTGTTTTTGTGTAATGTTCTGATATATTGAGAATTATTGGGCTTTTTGATCGGTTTTTGGACATTGGAATCAACTCAAGATTTTGATTGGTATCACTGAGTATCATGTTATCAAGACATCCGGGATTGGGCAGAATTTGCCGTCTTTGCTTAGTTAGTGAGGAGAGTGAGCCCATGACTTCTTCCTGTTGCGCAACACTAACCTCAAGAACTCTTCGGGCATCTTCCTCTGTCACTTGGCCGCACAGGGCAGGTAAACGAGCGGCAATGCGATTTGCGTCCTTTGTTTCGCCTGTCCCATGTCGCTTTGCAACCCCAAACAGTGACTCTATAGTGTCAGAGCTGATGGGCAGACCCGTATCGGCTACACCAAGTGTCTCAGCAATTTTCAGATGTTTTTTGCTCCACTTCTTGAATCCGATACGCACTGGCGAAGATGGCGGGATCACTTCGATGAGAGATTCGCATTCTTTGCTGGTTTTGCTACTAAGCCCCTTGACTTTAAGGATTTTTTGACACTCCAGAAGAGGTGCGGCATCTCGGAGAAATCTGCTGATGAAGGTTTTACATGCCGGCAATTGATCAAGGCTTGCCCGCAACTTTGCTATGAGTGACCCCTTCGCAGCTCGCCCCACGGGCAATGGCATTCGCTTTTATTGCAGCAAAAATCTATCTTTTCAAATTAGTAGTATAACCACATGAATTCATTGGCTTATTTTAAATAAGAACTTGCTTGTTGTTTTTTTACTTGACTTCTGCAAAAGCTTCGAGTATGTTAAAAATACAATGAATGACATAAACTACAAATTACCACAGTTCTTCATCTTTGAAAAAAAAATACAGGAATGACATTTAATCAAGCAACACCCGTTCAGTTGACGACGATTTTGTGACGTTATGGGAAAAAGTTGTTAAGGTTATCAGCGAAGTTGCTTCTCAATATAATGAACAGTGGCAAGTTAGAAAACAGGTCATCAACTCTATGTTAATAATTCTTTTGATTTTTCGGTTAGTTTGTTCAAAAAATTCACAAAGCTACGGTACGACAATTGATGAGCTTTGGGACAGTTGCGACAGATTGGACTTATCTTTACCGCAGAATGACTCCATTGCACCGTTTTCCTTTTGTGCGGCACGAATAAAATTGGATGAAGCTACATTCAAAGTACTTATCACTATGAATCGAATCTTCGCCAATCAAGTAGACGCCGACCTCAATCAATCCAACAATTCTGTCATTAATACAACAAAACACGAGAATTTTTCATTGAAAGTACAAATGCGTACGATCAAAACAAATTTTAAAAACTGCATTCATGTTTTTTCAAGAAGTATTGAAGAATTGCTCCTTTTGCAAACAAAAATGACTACCGCTGTCAAACGTGCCTATCATTTCATTATTGGTCGAAATCAAAAAGAAAGACCAGGTCGTTCGTACGCTCGAAAATCTATGAAACCAGAATCCAAATGGCATCCATCCAAAGAGAAAAAAAAGAAAAAGAAAATTTCAGAGGCGCCGCCAATGACCGTACCACTGTAATTCCTTAAACGAATGGCTTTAAATCTTAAGCGAATGCCATTGGCCCCACGGGAGAGTGCTTGAGCAATCGGTCAGCCCATAGAACGAGACGATGAAGGTTCATGAATCGAGCTTTGGTTGACACCTTTGGTGGCGCAAGACAAGCAAGAATCGTCTGTTTGAGTTTTTGAGACGCTTTCCCGCAGGCAGACATGAAAACAGCGAGCAAGGGATGATTTCCATATTCATGCTTCAAGAGGTTGGCAATCATGTGAGATATATCGTCAATACTATGGCTGGGAAATCCACGTTCACCTAAGACCCTCACAGCTTTCGCAAGGTCGCTTCCCCCATCCTTGATAAAACCGACGGGTCGTCCTGAAACGGCGATCACCTTCTGAACAAAATCGGCTATGGCGTCACCCGTTCACGATATAGCTACAGACACAGCAATGCAGTGAACACTTTGCAGGGATGGCGCTCCATTGCCTAAGTGGTGATGACACACGTTGAGTGCCAGTACAGCAAGAATTTTCCCTGCACCAAGTGCAATGCTGGTGTCGATTATCCAAAGAAAACCGTTGGAAAACGGATCACCGCTAACATGACTCCTAGCCAAATGAGTCATGTGCTGGATACGCGTGATGGACAACCTGGCGATCCAGTTAATAATGGTCTGAGGGCACGGTGCTTTTGTCAGTCCAAAGTGTTTGCCCAAAACTCCAAGAACCCTGGACACTGCTCGGAACCCGATACGAGCTATAAGGAAGAGTTGCAGAGCAATGAGAACAACATCCACCTTGCTGCCAATGACTGGAATCATAGCCTGGTGTTCTCTCTGTTTCAACTTCTCTCTATCTTCTTTAGTTTTTTTTTCAACTGATCTCGCTCATTTTTAGCACGAGCAAGCTCTTTCCGAAGATAACGGTTGTCGTCTGCACGAGCGCTTGCTTTCCGCTTCCATTGCTCTCGGCTTTGCCTTAATTTAGAGTGTGAGCTCATACTCTTACCTTCTCTTCCATTATTATCAGGAGTATAGCTCATTTATATTGTATTGTTCAAATCTTTTTTAACGAGTTTGCTCGAAATATGTCATGCGGGCATCAGATGATCGCAAAAATATTTTTGAACATAGAACACAGGAGGCATTTCCCGGAAAAGAAAATTTTGTCCAAAAAGTTATTTTTGGGACAAAATCAGTTTCACATTGGGCTTCAAGTGAATTTCAAGATGTCCTGAAAGTGAGAAAAAAATGATCTTGACATCTTTCACAAAGTCTCTGTTCTTTTTGCCACAAAATACGATTTAAATTAATAAAATTAAGGGGATATATACACATCTAATACTTGAACAAATTTCTAATATTTAGCTATCTGATAAAAATTTAACTCACTGTTTTTATTGAATTTTGTTGAAAACAAAGGCATTTTATGATAATTTTCCGCCAACCTGTTCTGTCAAAATGCTATTATATCAACTGGTTATCTTTTTGGGCACCCCAGGTTCAAGTGGGGATGATGATTCTTGATAATGTGCCGGCTTTTTACTATGGGACATCGCCGAATAAATTTTTTGATTATATTTCCAGCGGGTTTTCGGTTTTAAATAATTACCCTGGGTGGCTGAAAGATATTATAACTCAAAATCAATGTGGTGTGGCAGTTCCGCCTGAAGATCCTGAAGCATTTGCAAACGCCTTGATTGAACTGGCGGATCATCCTGAAAAGAGAAAAGAAATGGGAATCAATGCCCGCAAACTTGCCATATCCCAATTCGTAAGGCAGGATTTAGCTGATAGCCTGGTTTCTTTTCTGGAGAAAATTTATAAGAAATGAATATTAAGCACTTGTTTGATGTATGTGTTTCTATCACAGAATTATCTTGCCAACCAAGTCACTTAGTGTTATAGTATGAACATAAAACGAGTTTTCAAAACCCGTTATTTTAGCCGCTGGTTTCGCAAGATCGGACTTTCCGATGAGGCATTATGTCAGGAGGTTAAAGAGATGGAGCAAGGGCTCATTGACGCGAATCTTGGCGGAGGCGTAGTAAAGAAGCGCCTGGCGTTGCCTGGTAGAGGAAAACGTGGCGGTGCCAGAACCTTGGTGGCCACAAACAAGGGCAACCGTTGGTTTTTTTTGTTCGGGTTCGAGAAAAATGCCCGCGCCAATATCACGGCCGAGGAATTAAAAGGTTTGCGGGAAATCACCAGACAACTACTCGGCATGACCTCAGAACAGCTTAACGAAGCGGTTCAAGATGGTTCTTTACAGGAGATTTGCCATGACCGGAAAAGTTAAGGCCAAAAGTTGTATTTTGGAAGCTGTGCATGAGACAGCAAGTGACCTTCATCGTCTCGGTTTCATCAATAAGCGGAAAATGCACGAACTTGAAGCCCTTTGTCTCACAATAGAGGTGCCGGAATACGATGCGGAAAAGATCCGGGCCATCCGCGATCGCTACAAGCTTAGTCAGTCGGTACTGGCTTCGATTCTCAATACCAGTCTCTCGACTGTGCGCCAGTGGGAGATTGGGAAAAAACACCCAAGCGGTCCGTCCCAAAAACTGCTTAACTTACTTGACCGGAAAGGACTGGAAACATTAATTTAAAACTATGAAATGTCTTTTTGATCTAACAGTAGCTTTACTTCTGTGATTCTTCTTACGCCGATCTTTGTTCTGATCGGTTTTTTTGTGCGTATTAGAATCGGATCGCCGGTTTTGTTTAAACAGATACGTTCGGGGTTGCATGGCAGGCCTTTTACTATTTACAAATTTAGGACTATGACGGGCGAACGGGATGAGGACGGGAATTTGCTGCCGGATGAAAAGCGGCTGACTCGGCTGGGGCGGTTTTTGCGGATGACCAGCATGGATCCACACCCCGGAGGAATGGCCTTCGGATTCCACAGGGCAGGGATTACGCAGATTTTCGCAGATTAAGTGTTTCACGCAAAGGCGCTAAAAGGCGCTAAGGAACGTGGACGAAATAACTTCATCAACTTATCTAAAAAAATGGCTTTATTTACGAGTCTCTTTTGAGAAACAAAGTGTTTGTTCAAAATCCGGAATTGTTTTTCATCAAAATATCAAAAAATGCGAAAAATCATGATTTTTAGGCAAACCTCTCCTGTATTGCCGCGAATAGAGCCCAATGTTTAATATTTCTTGAATCAAGCTTTTAGTGGAATCGCCCTATAGTTCCATTTCCCCAACTCCTCATCAAAGATGATTCGCATTGTTTCTTTAAAATTAGCAGCAACTTTTCTTCCTGTTTGATAAACTTTTTTAATAATATTCGCTGTAACAGTTAAACCCGTTTTTGTAGTTGCGGTCTCTATCAAGTCTTTGACGAGTTCATGACTTTTAAAAATAACACCATTTAATGCTTTGGTAATATGACAAAACAATCTATGTTCTATTGGATTCCATTTTGATGCATATGACGGATAATGAGCAATTCTGATTTCTATGCCAATCTCATCGGCAAGCTTTTGTATATCTGCTTTAAAAAGGTAATGACGATATGAATTGCTTCCACCGGAATCGCAAAGCAGTAAAATGGAACCGGCATCAGGATAGTGATGTCGTCCTTCACTATACCACCACTGCCTTATTGAATCACATGCAAACTCACCGGTGTCTTTGCTTGTTCCAATGTTGACATAGGCTGCATTCCTTACAACATCATAAATCCCGTGAGGAATAACAATTCCATCAGCAAGGTGAGGAAAATCATGGTCAAATACCTTTTGAACCTCTGTTGTGTAGACCATTCCATCACGGTATAAATTTCCCAACAACTCCTTCTTTTTTGTATCAACGCTTATTATTGGATTGCCGGCAGCCTGATACTCAGCTCTCAATCTTGCGATAATCTCGAACTGCTCGTTGCGGTATTCACAGGTTCCTATACCAATCACCTTTTGGGCTTTACGCTTCACATAGCCATGCTTTTTGAAAAGCTGCTTGACTATTTTTCTGCTTACATCAATTCCTTTTTCTTTGAGCTTATCGGAAATTTGCTGATGGGTCAAATGTGTCCATCTAACCTTTTCATCCATTGGGTCACCGGCAGTATAAACAAATATCACTTCCAAAAAGTTTACATCAAGGTCAGAGATGCTCTCCAAACTCGTTTTTCTTCCACCACCTGTTGTTCTAATCCTATCTTTTTCAATTGATTCAGGATTATTGAGTTCCAATATTCCTCGTAATATCGTATTTCTATCACAACCCAGAAGTCTCGAAATATAACTGATACCGCCATAACCTAATTTTAAGGCTTCAGCCGCTGCATAAAGTCTTCTATCCTTTTCTGAGTAAAGTGAGTATAATAATAGCATATTGAGTTCTATTGAACGATCATATGGTAATATTTTGTTAGTGGATTTCTTTTGAACCTGACCTTTATTTAAATCACAATACATAGCGAAAATTCCTTTCTGATAAAGTAATATCCGCTATTAAAGCATTTTGTAAAAAATAAGTCTTTAACTTTTTTCAGAAAACTGGTTTTTTATTT
>Ga0255385_10052_pt1 | contig 14146 bp, 14 predicted proteins | sample ANMaggSeSYBR01G3_FD_182103 | JGI IMG/M metagenome (GOLD analysis project Ga0255385, IMG submission 182103) | Sediment cell enrichment communities from methane seep in Santa Monica Basin, California, United Staets - ANME aggregate JGI... | ecosystem: Environmental > Aquatic > Marine > Cold seeps >...
AACCCGACGAATTTATAGTTGTGGACAGCTATGCCGATATCCTGGACAAAGCCCCGGAACTGGCACAGCACAACGCCATAATAATTCCTACCGGCTCATTCGTGGAATACATGGGGCACGAGAAATTCATGGACCTGGAACTGCCCACATTCGGAAACCGGCACGTACTGGAATGGGAATCAGACCGGGGCAAAGAACGCCACTGGCTGGAAGGTGCCGGCATATCAATGCCAAATAAGATAGAGGACCCAAAGGATATCAACTCACCTGTCATGGTCAAGTACCATGGTGCTAAAGGCGGCCGGGGCTTCTTTGTTGCCAAGAACAAGTCAGAGTTCTATGCAAGACTGGACGAGTCCCAGCCCTACACAATCCAGGAATTCATAGTGGGTACCCGCTACTACCTGCATTACTTCTACTCACCTTTACCCACCGAAGGATACACACTGAGCAAGGGTACCCTTGAGCTAATGAGCATGGACAGGCGTGTGGAATCCAATGCCGCCGAAATATTCAGGCTGGGCTCACCCCGTGAACTGGAGGATGCAGGTGTGTATCCATCCTTTGTAGTTACAGGCAACATACCCCTGGTGGCGCGTGAGTCCCTGCTGCCCAAGATATTCGAACTGGGCGAACAGGTAGTGGAGAGTTCCCTTGACCTGTTTGGCGGCATGATAGGGCCATTCTGCCTTGAGACCGTATGCACAGATGAACTGGAATTCCGTATCTTTGAAATATCGGCACGCATCGTTGCAGGCACCAACCTGTATATGTCAGGTTCACCCTACTCAGACCTGATAGGTCCCAACTTCTCCACAGGCCGCAGGATAGCCAGGGAGATCAAGAAGGCAGTGAAGTATGATAAACTTGAAGAGGTACTGTCTTGAAAAAGACTAATAATAATACAAATGATAAAACCTATGATATAATCATAATTGGAGCTGGACCGGCCGGCATGTTCGCAGCACACGAACTGTTGGAAAGTGGTTTTTCCGTCCTTATTATCGAGCAGGGACGTGATATTTCCCGGCGCACTTGCAAGATGGGCCTGGCCAGCAGGTGCACACACTGCGAACCCTGTGACATCATGTGCGGTGTGGGCGGCGCCGGAACCTTCAGCGACGGCACTCTGAACCTGCGCCCCGATATCGGCGGAGACCTGGGCCAGTTCACCAGTGAACCCGAAGCCGCTTGGGAACTGGTGGATTATGTGGACAGGATATTCCTGCGTTGCGGTGCACCTGGTGAACTGAACAGGCCATCGGGTACCGAGGTCGAATCACTGAAACGCAGGGCAGCTTCAGCTGGTGCCAGTTTCATTGACATCCCCCAGCGCCATATCGGATCGGACCGGGCGCCCCGGCTGATAGAGAAATTCAAGACCGACCTTGCCAGTTCAGGTATAACCTTCATGCTGGAGACAACCGTCACTGACTTCGTTGTCAAAGAGGGGAAGTGCACCGGCGTAGTGCTAAAGGACGGCGGCCGTGTTGAAGGAAAAGCCGTCATCCTGGCCCCGGGTCGTATCGGGGCTTCCTGGGTGGATGAGATGGTGAAGCACCACAGGATCAATGCCAGTTATGCAGGTATTGATATCGGGGTCAGGGTGGAAGTGCCTGCCATAATCATGGATCCGGTCACCAGGATCAACCGTGACCCAAAATTCCATATTCGCACAAGGAAATACGACGACTTTGTCAGGACATTTTGCACCAACCACCACGGGTTTGTAGTAAGGGAAGAATACGAGGGGTTCATCGCTACCAACGGACACTCCATGAAGGATGCCAGCTCTGACAATACCAACTTCGCATTCCTGGTGAGGATAGAACTCACCCACCCCATGGAAAACACTACCATGTACGGCCGCTCGGTCGCCAAACTGGCAACTACAATTGGCGGGGGCAGACCAGTCTTACAGCGTATGGGTGACCTGCGGCGTGGTCGGCGCTCCACAGTAGAGCGTATTATGCGCAACGAACTTGGGAATACATTGAAGGATGTAACACCCGGTGATATCAGTATGGCAATGCCCCATCGCATTGTGATGGATATCATAGAGGGGCTGGATGTGTTGGACCGGATCATACCCGGCGTGGCCTCGGATTCTACTCTGCTGTACGCACCTGAGATCAAGTTCTATTCCATGCATCTGGACGTGGACAGTAACATGATGACCAGTATCGAAGGGCTGTATGCTGCAGGGGACGGGGCAGGACTGTCCAGGGATATTATCAATGCGGCAGCTACTGGCGTACTGGCTGCCAGAGGATTAATGAAGAATATGGAGGGATATCATGAAACTTGAAGATTTTTTACGGCTAAGCGGTTTTGATGCCTACCTGCTGCATGCCAACAGCCACCACAGCCCGGATATATACTATGCCACCAGGTTCCTGGCAGCTGATGCTTTCACATACCTGCATGCCGGAGGGGATATACTGCTGGTATCAAGTATGGAAAAGAGCCGGGCAGGGAAGGAATCCGGGATAACCGATGTCAGGTCCACCTCTGATTACGAGATCACGGATGAATTAAAATGGCACAAGGACGGTGATGTGGCATACTGCAAAGTGCTGACCAGACTGCTTAAAGAAGAAGGGTGCAACACCATTGCAGTGCCCAGGGACTTTCCGCTGTTCTTTAGTGAATGCCTGAAAGCTGAGGGTTTCAAGATCACAAGTGTTAAGAGTCCTATCTCAAGGTTGAGGGAAAATAAGACAGAATCTGAGATCCAGGCCATTACTGCCATACAGCGCACCTGCGAACAAGCTGTGGCGCAGGCTATTGATGTTATTCGAAGTGCCCGGGTCAGTGATGGTAAATTGATCCATAACGACGTCCCCCTTACTGCTGAAGCTGTCAGGGCAGCCATACATCACTCTTTGATGGATCACAGCTGCGAGGCTGATGACACCATTGTGGCCTGCGGACCCGGTTCTGCTGACCCACACTGGCAGGGAAGCGGAGTACTAATGACCCACCAGCCTATCGTGCTGGACGTGTTCCCCCGCCATATAGTAAGCCGGTATTATTGCGACATGAGCCGGACTGTTGTCAAAGGTGAGCCGGACCCCAGGATTGTAGAAATGCATAGCGCAGTAGTGGAAGCACAGGAGACCGCATTCGGGCTTATCAGGCCAGGGGTAAATGGCAGTGATGTGCACCAGGCGGTTTGCGATACACTTGCCGAGGCCGGTTTCAAAGTGGGGGATGAAGAGGGTTTTATCCATTCCACTGGTCACGGTGTGGGGCTTGAAGTGCATGAGAAACCAGGACTTAGTTTGCAGGATGTTGAACTGGAGGTGGGGAATGTGGTGACCGTGGAGCCCGGACTCTATTACAAAGACGTGGGAGGCGTACGGGTGGAAGATATTGTGGTGGTCACTGATGGCGGATGCAAGAATTTAACTATACTTGATAAGAATTTACAGTTATGAATGACCACAGGTGATGTTAGTAATGGATGAAAACGAGTTGATCAGGGAAATCAAGGAAATAGTCACGAAATACACAACTGCCGGTAAGATACTTGCCCGTGTCAGGAAAGAGACCGCAAAACAGGTTAAGGTGGGTGCGTCCCTGCTTGATGTGGCAAACTTCGGCGAGAACATGATCCGTAAAGAAGGGGGTGAGCCGGCTTTTCCAATAAACATATCCTGCAACGAGGAGGCTGCTCATGCCACACCCAAAAAGGAAGATACTGATGTGTTCGGCGAGGATATGGTCAAACTGGATATCGGTGTGCATATAGAGGGATATATTGCCGATACAGCTATCACAGTGGACTTATCCGGGCACCCTGAACTGGTAGATGCAGCCGAAGCTGCCCTTGAAGCTGCCATCCAGGCTGTACATGCCGGAATTAACACAACAGAACTGGGAGTGATCATCAATGATACCATTACAGGTTTTGGATATAAACCTGTAGCTAACCTGACAGGCCACGGTCTGGCCCAGTATATGCAGCATGTGCCGCCCAGCATACCCAATATCCCTGTTGATTCCGGTGTTGTCCTTGAATTGGGGCAGGTAGTGGCTATTGAACCTTTTGCCACTAACGGCAGGGGATATGTGAGTGAGGGGGCAGGTATCGAGATATATAATAAGGTTGGTAACAAGCCCATCCGGGCTCCTGCTGCCAGGGCCATCTTAAAGGAGATCGAACAATTCAGGACACTGCCCTTCGCAAAGCGCTGGCTCAATTCAAAGCACCTGGACTTTGCAATGCTGCAGCTTGAAAAGAACGGGAACATTTCCTCTTATCCGGTACTTAAAGAAGAAACAGGGAAACTGGTCTCCCAGGCGGAACATACCATAATAATCGAAGAGGACGGCTGTAAGGTAATAACCAGATGATCATGGTAAGTCCCGGAAGAATAGCAGGACTATTTGGAATAACAATATTTGCAGCACTGGTTACCGTAAGTGCCAGCGCCGAATATAACTGGAGCAACCAGATCACTATCTATTCGGGTGGTATGGAATGGCAGTACACCGAAGAGCTGTCCGATATGGATTCCTATGTATTCAAATATTATATAGATGACAAGCAGGGAAATAAGGACCATTTTGTCAGTACATGGGAACTGATGAAGGCAGACAAGCATATGAGGGAAAGGTTCAGGGATGCCATTGAATGTGAAATGGATGTCAAGATAGACAATTCGTCACTTGGTATTGAAGTACTGGATATCGATGCTTCACTTTCCAAAAATGTACTAGGTAAGGTCGAGATCGTGACTGAATTGACTAACACCTACAGGGTAACATACTCTTTCCGGGAAGGACTGCTGGAAAATGGCAATACCATATGGTTCCTGGGGGAAACCGGGTCGCTGCTCTTCGTTAATTTCCCTGGAGGTACGCAGATCATATCGACCAGAGGTATTGATAATGTAAGCATCGGGACGTCTTATCTTTCAGGCAGGTTCGGTGCAATAAATGAGTGTATTAATGCGAATGACAATGAAAGTCTGAATAATGAATGTGTGACTGATGAAAGTTTGGCCAATGAAGTTGTGACTAATGAAAGTGCAACTAACAACGAAGGTGCTAACAAAGAGGGAGCAGAAATAACTTACATTATAGATATAATTCCGCCACAGCAAAACAACCTGTCAGATGAGCCGGGGGAGAATGAGTCCACAATCCCCGTTCCCACTGATATCCCCTTCCTGGGAACCGTTTACGTGCTATTGGTGATAGCAGCCGCGGTATTATTATCAAAAGAATAAATACATTTAATATTGATGTAGTGGCGGGTAGTTGGAATATAATGAAGCGAACGACAGATATAAAGAGCATCCGGCCGGATGAGGTTTGCATCTTCATCCCCACAATGAATGAATCCAATACCATAGGCGGTCTGATCGACGAATTCATGTCCATGGGATTTTCCAATATCCTGGTACTGGACGGCCACAGCAAGGACGGTACGGCAGATATTGCCAGGGAGAAAGGTGTTAATGTAGTAATGCAGACCGATAAGGGAAAAGGACAGGCTGTTATGCAGGCTTTTGATATTATCGACAGCCCGTATGTGGTCATGATAGACGGGGATGGTACTTACCTGCCTGGTGAGGTTAACATTATCATAGATGCACTTGCAGAGGGGGCCGGACATGTCATCGGTAACAGGTTTGCAAACCCGGGTGAGGGTGCCTTCACCAGATTGAACAAGTTGGGGAACAGGATTCTTAACAAAGCCTTCGGATTCGCTTACGGGGAATGGCTCAACGATATATTATCCGGATACAGGGGGTTCACCAGGGAGACAATCTCAGATATGGTACTGAACCAGGCCGGGTTTGAGATAGAGACCGAGATCACAGTGGAATGTGTCAGGCAAGAGGTCGATATCAGGGTGGTACCTATTACTTACCTTGCCAGGGCCCAAGGGGCGCCCACTAAGCTGAATCCTTTAACCGACGGGTTCAGGATAGGGCGGACGATACTTACCATGGCAAGAATAAACAATCCCTTATTTTATTTCAGTATGATGGGGGGTGTGACCATTTTTATCGGTTTGGTCATCGGTACATACGTTGTGATAGAGTGGATGGCCAATACCACACATGTTTTGCTGGCGGTGCTGACCGCACTTATCATAATTAGCGGGATACAGATGTTCATCTTTGCCATAATGGGGGATCTGATCGCTTCCCTTCACAAGGAAACAATGAGGGCTCTTAGAAAGCAGAAATAACAATCGGAATTGTGGGGGCACTATCACTATATCCATATGTCCGGCAATTGGCATTAATACTGCCGCATCATAACAGCAAGGTACAGCGCCCCATGAGTTAAATCCCTGATCAGTTAACTCAGGCTTTGTCCCCCATCTACTACCAATAATGCCCCTGTAATAGCGCTTGCTTCATCAGAACTTAAAAATAAAATTGTGTTTGCTACCTCCTTTGGTTCAACAAGTCTTTTTAAATAAATATCTTTTTTAAATTTTTCTATTGATACCTTTGGTATTAACTTTGCAATATCAGTATTTGTCATTCCAGGCGCAACAGTATTTACACGAATTTTAGGTGCAACTTCTTTTGCCAATGTTTTAGTGAAACTGATAACAGATGATTTAGAAGTTGAATAATCTATAATTGGCGCTCTCCCTTGATTGAATAATCCTCTTATTGAGGAAATATTAACAATTGAACCGCCATCTTTCATTAATTTAATTGCTTTTTGAGAACATAAAAACATTCCCGTGATATTTACAGCATAAGTTTTATTCCACTCTTCTAAAGTAAGTTCTGAAAAAGGTTTTACGGAAACTATACCTGCGTTATTTACTAAAATATCCAGTTTTCCGTATTTTTCAAATAACTGTTCAAACATGCTGTTAATTTCGTCTTGTTTCGAAATATCTGCTTTAATAAGTATGCCGTTATTGTTTATTTCATTTAAAACAGATTTTGCAGCCATTTCATCTGAGAGATAGTTAATAATTACTGTTGCGCCTTCTTTAGCAAATAGCTTTGCAGTTTCTGCACCAATACCTCTACTTGCACCTGTGACTAAAACAATTTTATTTTTAAATTTCATAGTATTTATAATATTATAATTATTTATAAAACTTTGTATGGCCAGGGATTATATTTCCCCTAACGTTCCTGGGCTTTGTGAAGACACCGAAGGCGGTTTGGGCGAAGTGAAACGAAGCTGCAAAACCCTTGTTACCCCCCGTGCCGATATTATATCTTTTTTGGTAATAGTAAAACAAAATTACTTACTTCCTGCCGTTCCTTCCAACCAAGTTTCTGGAAAAAACCCCTTTTATACGATTCACGTTTTCGCCCATTCACGAGCATAAGCCGGGTGCAACCACGTTTTATGGCTTGCTCATTGACCGCTTCCAGCAACTTGCGACCAACTCCCTTACGTCGATCCGGTTCATGTACAAACAATTCAGAGATATAACCCTCAGAGCCAGCCAACATCAAATACGCTATCCAATGAACTGCGATATATCCAATGACTTCACCGTTCTGGTTTTCCGCTACAAAAACTGTATGGCTTTCATCCGAATTACAAAGTTCCAGATGTTGAGCAATACATGCCTTTGTGTCATCCGGAGATTCTTTACTGATGTGGTTAAACCAACCAAGTTCTCGCAGGATGGTAGAAATTGCACCAACATCACCAGCAATTGCAGGACGTATAGTTATTTTAGTACTATTTGACATGTTGTTCTCCTCCTAAGCATTGCAGATAACGCTTCTGATTGTCACGATGTCAGCAGGGTAATATGGGCAAAGGTGCGTTAGCATCGTAGCCGTGAGTATCATGTTATCTGCTGTTTCGTGATTACTCAAATACTCTTTCTATAGCTTGTGGCAATTCTACAAAACTACCAATTTCAAAATTGGCAGAAAAATCATCATTTGATTTATCTCGAATAAATTTAATTGTTTTGATGCCTATTTCAGACCATGTGCGAAGGTTTTTTACCCTGTCGTCGACAAAAACACAGTCTGAAGGAGGCGATTGAAGTCTATCCAATAGAATATTATAAATCATTTTGTCAGGTTTACGATAACCTACTTCACCGCTAATAATGATAATTTTAAACAACCTGCTTAAATCGAATTTAGTGCGTAAGTAGTTGGACCATTTTTCCACATCATTAGATAATATTGCCAGAGAATAATTATTTGATAATGTTTTTGCAACTTCCACAAATTCAGAATCTATTCTAAAGTATGTATCAAGATAATCTCTCTCAATTTCTGGATACTTACTACCAAAACCTAACTCATTCCAAAAATTAAATGATGAAATCTCGCCTAGACTTGCCTTCAAATACATTTCATTGATTTTCTCTGCCGAAATCATATCGTTCATTTTTTTAATATACGGCACAAGTAAATCATTTGTATCATCGCTAACTTTAAAAATAACGCCCATTACATCTAAAATAATCCATTTTGTTGACATCTAAATCTCCTTAAGCACAAAATTGCAGATAACGTTTGCAGCTATGCGAAGTTGCCCGAAACGAAGCATAGGGCAATTTGGGAGAGGGCGGTACTCCGCCCGAACCGCATAGCTGCTGTTGTATGATGTGCTTGGGAGATGGTTATCAAAGTATTTTATCTCCAAGTTTGTCATGTTTTGTTATTATGTTCCATAGTTATTACTACATTCCCTTTTTTATGTCCTTTTTCGACATACCGGTGAGCTTCGACAATCTGTTTCAACGGATAGCGTCTATCAATGAACGATTTTATTTTCCCTGCCTCGATAAGCTCTTTAAGGAAATTCAAATCCTTAGAACTCTCACTCGCCACCCCATATATGACTTTCTTGCTGCTTGTAATTGAAATCCATGCGCCTCGAATATACTGTGACAGTGCAAGGGCGGAACCCAAAAGATAGACACCGTTTCTCTTCAGTGCTTGGATACTACCTGAAAACGAACTTTTGTCTACAGTATCAAATATGACATCATAGGTCTCACCAGCTTTTGTAAAGTCCTCTCGTGTGTAATCAATGACCTTATCCGCTCCTAAGGATTTCACCATTTCCCAATTGGCAGTGCTGCATACACCGGTCACCTCTGCCCCATAGTACTTTGCAAGCTGCACGGCATAAGTTCCCATACTTCCGGAAGCGCCATAGATAAGGACTTTTTGGCCGCTTTTAATTTTGGATTGTCTCAGAAAGTGCAATGCTGTTAAGGCCCCGATCGGAACGCTTGCTGCTTCCTCAAAGGTCATATTGACCGGTTTGGTGACCACCGTTTTTTCTTCGGGCAGGCATTTGTACTCGGCATACGAACCAAAACCCGCTAATCCGGTCGATGCAAAAATATGATCCCCAATCTTAAACCGCTTTACTTCTTTACCAATAGCCTCTATTTCCCCAGACAGTTCCATCCCAATAATAGGATTTCTTGGTTTTTTGACACCCAAAAAAATTTTCATGGAAAGCCAGAACAGGGGAGAAACGTTAAAACTTCGCATTCGCACATCACCCGCTGTTACTGTGGTCGCATGTATCTTTATCAGTATTTCATTGTTCTTAGGAATAGGTTTTTCTACTTCTTGAAGCTTGAGAACTTCCGGTGGTCCATATTTTGTGCATACAATTGCTTTCAATATCATTCCTCCCATGGTTGCTATGTTTTGTTATTATAGTCCAGCAAGGTTATGACCACATGTCCCTTTTTAAGTCCTTTTTCGACATACCTGTGTGCCTCTGCTGTCTGTTCCAATGGATAGCATCGATCTATGACAGTTTTTATCTTTCCCGTTTCAACTAGCTCTTTGAGGACGTCCAGATCTTCGGGCTTTTCGCTTGCCAACGCACATATTACCTTCTTGCTGCCTATTATTGAGGTCCAAAGCATTTGAAATATTTGTCTCATCTTAAAACTGGCCAAAAGATAGCGTCCGTTTGGCGTTAGCGAGCCTTTACAACGTGAAAATGAACTCCCGCCTAATATATCAAAAATAAGATCATATCTTTTACCATTCTTTGTAAAATCTTCCATGGTGTGATCAATAGCCTTATCCGCTCCCAGAGACCTTATTAATTCCAATCTTGGGCTGCTGCATACCCCCGTAACCTCCGCCCCGTAGTTCTTGGCAAGCTGCAGAGCCAACGAACCGATCCCGCCAGAAGCCCCGTGATAAGGACCTTCTGTCCGCGCTTTATATTTACTTTTCTAAGGAGGCTTAGAGCCATTATTCCCCCATAAGGAACAGCAGAAGCTTCCTCATAGGTCATGTTGGCTGGTTTGATCGCCACCATCCCATCTTCAGGCATACATAGATACTCGGCATTGGCACCCATGTTCATACCGCAATATGCGAAAACCTGATCACCTTTCCTGAATTTTCTCACACTTTTGCCTATCGCTTCGATCTTTCCGGCCAACTCGCTTCCCAGTATTGATTTTTTTGGTTTTGTAAGTCCAAATGCTATTCGGGCAGGCAGCCAGAGGGGCATAGGCATATTGAACTCGCCAGGGGAGATGTTACTAAAATTTCGAGCCGTAATATCTCCGTAATTCACAGGCGTCGCATAGACTTTAATCAGTACTTCATTATCCTTGGGCGATGGTTTTTCAACTTCCTTCAGATGAAGTACATCCGATGGTCCGTATTTTGTAGCTACAATTGCTTTCATTTTATTTCCTTTCATTGAGTTAGCCCCCCAAACATTTCATACAACTTATTCATATCCGCAGTACTGCGCATATACATCCTTCCGGACGAACCAGATGTCTCCTTCTTCCTTCCATCACTTTACACTTCCTCCATATATCCTTATTTCTTACATGAGTACATATTTCTGTAGTCTTTGAACTTTTGTGTCCAGGAAATCCGAGACTTTTAATTTCTTCTGATCTTTTGAACAATAAAGAACCGCATATACACGCAGATGAACGCAGATTTCGCATGCAGTATCCGCGTTTATCTGCGTTCATCCGCGGTTAATAGAACTGACTAATAAGTGTAACCAGAAAATAATAAATAGTCTCGTTATACGAGGGTGAGGAGCGATAGCGACGAAATCGCAGCGTCCAAAATCGGAATGAAATGGAGCGTAGAGTTCCGAACCCCGCCAAGAATTAAAAAAACGCATACAAAATTATTGTAGCTAAAGTTACAAATGTTATTGTCATGCCGCAAGCCAAGTCATATAGAGGTTTCCAATCCGATTCTTTTATAGAATATTTTAAAAATATGTATACTATAAATATCTCCGCGGGTCCATAACTTATTATAAGGCTTGGTGGTGGAGGGATATGAAGAATATTTTTAAACACAACAGCACTGCCCAGCATACAAATTACAGTTAAAATACAAAGTTTTGCATAATTAGATAATTTCATAATCATAATATTGTTTATTAATATTTAATAATTTGCTAAGTAGGGGTTCGGAATTTCGTATAACTTGTTCATATCCGCAGTACTGCGTATATACATCCTTCCAGACGAACCAGATGTCTCTTTCATCCCTCTTCCTTCCATTACTTTACAATTCCTCCATACTATTTTCCAAATAAGTGTTCATGACCCATCGGGACACCCATGAGCATGAAAATGCTATTTTCAGAGCAAACTATCCAACGGACTTTTTATTCTCCATATATCCTTATTACTTACAGGAATATATATTTCTGTAGTCTTTGAACTTTTATCTCCAGGCAATTCCTGGGTAAACCTCAAGTCAAACGTTGTAACGGCACACCCAATTACAGAAGTGCTGCAGGGTATAGTTGTTAAGATCAATAATCAGAGTCGTGCGCTTCCAGTCGGGACTCGTTCTTTAAAGTCTGCACTCCGAACGTCAACATGGCATTTTCCTCAGCACCTGTCAAACTTTGAGTTTTATTGTTAGATATCATATTTATTCATAAAATCTTTTGATTAATCGACATATTTAAATAACCACAGTACATGATATAATATTGACGATATATCGTTATGTGTGACAATACACAATGGTATTACAATAATATTAGTAAAATTAGTAACAAATTCATTGATTCAATTTGACTGGAGGGTTACAATATAACTAAAAATAATATATTACTCATGTTGCTCTTGGTAAGTTCAGCAATGTTTGTTGCAGGATGTATTGATGAAGATCTCAGCGCTGAGCAGATTGCAGAGAAAATGCAGCAGAAACAGGATAGTATTGAAGATTATTCATACACAATGTACATGACAATGGAATTAGGTGACCAGAATATGGTAACGGAAGCCGACGTGATGTATAAAAAACCGAATAAATTCAAAACAGTTCAAAAACAACCGGCTGAAATGGCAGGAAGTGTTACGGTTTCTGATGGTGAGACCATGCGGACATACGATCCACAGCAAAATACTGTTATAACAATGGCTATGCCCGACATTGAACAAAACGAAATGGATTATCTACAACTTATTGAGATGATGATGAATGAGAGTGATTTTTCACTTGCAGGCGTTGAAGAAGTTGATGGCAGGACTGCTTACATAATCAATATGGTACCAAAAAACGAAACCGAATTTGGTATGCCAGGCGACATGGAAGTCTGGATAGATGAAGAAACATGGATGCCGCTAAAAATGAATATGAAAGATGCAAACGGGAAGCAAATATATTCTGCAGAATATCGAAACTTCCGGATTAATACAGGTATACCAGATGAAGAATTCCAGTTTGAGACCCCAGAAGGTGCTAAAGTACAGACTATGGATATGGATGAACTATTGAATCCGCAAGCGATGACACTTGAAGAAGCCGGGGAAGAAGCTACATTCGACATATTAGTGCCTTCGTATCTTCCGGACGGTTATGAATTTGAAAATGCGATGGTAATTGAAGGTTTTTCTGAAACGATCTCCCTGACCTACAAGAACGGTAACGAGAGATTGGGAATATCTGAAATGGTATTTGAGGATGAGCCGCAGGCATCACCGATAATGGCCAATGCAGAAGTTGTCAGCATCAACGATGTTGAAGGAAAACTGGTCTCAGCGTTTGGTGATAATAAAATGCTTCAGTGGGAGATTGGGAATATCCAGCTGACACTTTCAGGTTCACTGGAGAATGAGGAATTGATACAGATTGCAGAATCCATTCAGTGATTTCATGTATATGGATAACTACGAATGAATTCGAAGTTTAAGCAAATATTTTATAAGTATAAGTGGATAGACCGTGTAAATCATAGTTAAGGAGGAATAAAAGATGAATAAATGCATAACAAAAATCATACTTGGGCTGCTCATTACGAGTATACTTACAGTTCCAAATGCAGCGGCTGAGGTTCCGGAGCCAATTATGATCGATGAAGGAATGACTGGTCCGGATAGCATGTACCTGGATATGGAAATGGATTTTGCAAAGCTTCAGATAAATCCGGGTTATTCGGATATGCAGATAAAACCAGGGAACAACGATGAAGTGACAGTGACTGTAACAAACAAAGATAATGAAACCATCACAGCCAAACCATTCGTTTCAGTTGAACCATACAGTGATTGCATATTTGAAGAAAGCTGGGTCACCATAACTCCTGTGAGTGCAGATATTGCACCGGATGCAAAACAGGAATTTGTGATCAAAGTGAACATACCACAAGATGTGGATATAGGACACTACTCCACAAGCATCGCATTTACAGAAGATGTGATGCCAACACCGTACCCAACTCCGTATCCTGATTATCTTAACAGCATGCACTTTTCTGTTAATGTATGGACACCACCAAATATCCAAATCCAGACACCATTCCTGCATGGTCGTGTTGAATCCGGAAAAAGCTACGACTACAAGATCAAGCTTGAGAACGTAGCTGATAAAGATATATCGATCGACCCTAAGATCGATGATAATAACCGCATGTATGATTTTGGTCCGTTCGGCTCAATGTCTTCGGCATTCGATGATGATGCCATTACAATTACGGCTCCATCTGTGGTAAAAGCAGGTGAGACTGCTATTGTCAATGTACACCTGGAAGTGCCAGATGATTCAAAAGGCAGCTACAGCGGGGCCATTGACCTGAACATTGATGATCCTTCGATCGATGAATGGGATGGACAGGTCCAGATGAATTTTAATGTATGGACGCAACCAACAGAGCCGTACACAAAAACATTTACCACCAGAACCGATGGTCCTGTAACAAT
>Ga0255385_10054_pt1 | contig 14075 bp, 13 predicted proteins | sample ANMaggSeSYBR01G3_FD_182103 | JGI IMG/M metagenome (GOLD analysis project Ga0255385, IMG submission 182103) | Sediment cell enrichment communities from methane seep in Santa Monica Basin, California, United Staets - ANME aggregate JGI... | ecosystem: Environmental > Aquatic > Marine > Cold seeps >...
GTGTCGCCAGGTGTTTCCACCTGGATACCTAGCTTTGCCAATTGTTATCACCTGAGTCCGTGTTTAAATCTGGTTGCTATTGGTGGGATTGAAATTCCCATTGACAAGAATTTTAAAAAGCACTTTGTGTTGGCAATCAAAAGCTTACGTAAAAATTGACTTTGCTTTTTTGATGAAATTTTCGTATATTAGCAAATTCAAAACAAAGGAATGAAGATACATCCATTTTACAACGATCCGATCAAATATCATCTACATTTATTTTTGATTGAATGTTAATCTAAGGATTACGGATTTAAAACCATGTATATGGGTGTTATTTTTAAAGAAATTAAGAAGTTTGTTATAACACAAAATTAGATGCTATCAATAATAAAACAAAAACTTAGGTAAAATGAAGAATCATATTATTGTTCTAATGTTCTTAGTGGTTGCGTTCTTGGCTTGTGATAAGAATGAAGCTGGTGGTCCTTACGCGGCAAATGTGTCAGGATTGGCCCAAAAAGGACCTTTTCTCAAAGGATCAGATGTAACCATTATTGAGTTAAGTGATAATTTAATTCCGACCGGTAAAACCTTTTTTTCTACCATTGAAGATAATTCCGGCTATTTCTCCATTCCTGAAATAAGCTTTGAATCTCAATATATTCAAATTAAGGTGGAAGGAAAGTTTTTTAATGAAGTTATGGGAGGTGTAAGTGGTTTCGATAGAATTTCGTTGTTTGCCATTGATGATATTTCAGAAGCATCTACAATAAATGTGAACATCCTTACACACCTTCTTCAAGCCCGAATATTAACCTTAATTAACGGTGGTATGGGTTACGCTGAATCAAAAAGTCACGCTTATAATGAAATATTGGATGTTTTTAATCTAGATGTAACTGATATTGGTGATCCTGAAACCCTGGATTTAACCTCTTCAGATATAGGTGGGGGTGTATTATTGATGATTTCTTCCATTATTCAAAATGACATCAATTCCTGCATGTCATTTATTGAATATTGTACAACTTTAACAAGTGATTTTAAAGACAATGGAATTATTGATTCTGAGATTATTCAAAGAACACTGGGTACGGGTGGGCTGGTTTTGGATTTAGATGAAGTTCTTCAAAATCTTATTTTAAGATATAGTGAAATAGGAATAAACATTAATCCAAACGCCGCTAAAGGTTTATTGGACAATTTTAATAATGAGACTGAATTTCCCACAATTTTTGATGGTATATTTCCAACTGAATACAACGGATCAATAAATCTAATATGTGAGGAGGATACCTTATATATTGACAAAACTAATGATTACGCAATTTCAATAAATTGTCCATCAGGTATTGGTATATCTAATATTCAGGTTGCAATAACAACTACATCAAATAATTTTACAACTTATGGAATAGAATGGTACATTGACGGAAATACAAGAAGGTATTTGAAAGATTTTGACGACACAATGCTTGAAATTCCCTTTTCTTTTATTGATTCAGGAAGTTTAAAACTGGAACTATTTGTGGTTATGATGGGAATGGTGAAATACCCAAAGAAAACTATTATTTGGAAGTAAACTACGGTGTCGCCAGGTGTTTCCACCTGGTACACAAGAGACTTACTTCTAAGACTTACTATTTTTAGCCGAATAACCCCAGGAGGCTTCCTCCGATATTAAAACACATATGGACCACAATAGCAGGAATCAGGCTGTTGGTCTGTTCTCTATAATAACCAGCAATAGTTCCTAAAATGATCCCGAAGATTACTATCATTAATACAACAAAAAAGGCCATCCCAATAGTAAGCAGCATAAAATGCATGAGGCCAAAAAAAGCAGCCCCAATCACCATCGGAAGACTGATGAAGTGATTCAGAACATTAAATCCTATATGCTTTGCCGGAAATAAGAATCCCTGAATAAGGCCTCGTGTGAAAACTTCTTCGCATATACTTGCCCAAAGCCAGATATAAATTATTTTTTCCAGCCAGGTAAAATCCGAGATCGGAGAATCTTCCATTGAAAGATCAGCAACCATTAGAATTATCGATGGCAAAAAACCTAATAAAATGCTGATTAATACAACTTTTACAATCGGGAATTTGATATTCCAGGTAAATCCATATCCCTTTAGTTTCCCTTTATTGACTACCAGTATCAATAAAATTGAGAACAAAAGCATTAATGTGTGATTAAGCGTTTTTTTTAAGCCAGGGAAATCATTTATTAATTCTGATTGCGTTAAAATTGTCTGAAAAATTGCCCCTGAGAAGATCAGCACAATCAAACCTAAAATTACAGCCAGGATTGTTCGAAATGTTATATTAGAATGAGTTGACATATTGATTTGTTTTAAAGCCATTGTATTAACTTTTTAAAGCTAAGTCTTTAGTTAAAATTAATATACCAAAAAACGATATTTTATATGGTGTTGCCAGGCGTTTCGCACACCTATAAATGTACTAAATTACTATGATGTATTGTAGCTTTTTCTTCATCAGGTGGAAACAACTGACTCTCCACACCACCTAACTAAATATTACAACGATAGCAAATAGTGGCTATTCCTTATCCCACTCTGCTAAATGATCAGCTATAAAATCTACGATCTTTTTATGTTCTTCTTTCCCGTTCCCATTAACTGGCATTGGCTCTCCAAAGGCCATATGAATAGTCCTGTTGCGGTGAATAGCACCAAAGTCCTTCAAGTATTTGCCATTGGTCCAGAAGTCAGTTTTTATTGCAATGGGAATAACAGGAACAGATGCTTTACTAGCCAATTTAACAGCCAGGGAGTTAAATTCTTCTGGTTTAAATTGAACATTACGTGTACTTTGAGGAAATATAATAATAGACATACCGTTTGATAAAAGCTCTTTTCCTTTTGTCATAACGGTTACAAGATCATCCCTTGAATTTAACCTACTAACTACAATAGGATTGCGTGATTGCATAATAGCTCCAAAAACGGGATAGTTGATCAGGTTGTCCTTTACAACAAATGTAGTATCTTTTCGAGGGGCAATAATACACGGAAATATCATTGTTTCCAAGATACTCATGTGATTGCTGACAAAAATTACAGGAGCTTTGCAGTTTTTAATGTTATCCAGGCCACTGAGAGAAAACCTTCCTCCACAACTTTCAATTAACTTAAGAATATCGTAGGAAGACTTTGCCCAGGCAGCAGTATCGTAAAGGTCTTTTTTAGCCATACTGCTACTTCTAAAAACCTGACCAATAAATTTACTTAAAAAGACGACACGAGTATTGAATGCCAATCTATCCAGGAATAAACGGTGTGTGTCAGGATCTGTATTATAGGTATCCTTATTAAAATAAATATTTTCTGAATTTTCTTTGCCCCCCATAAATATTAGAGAATAATCGAAAACGCAAATTTAATAATTTTAAATAATTTCTTTTACACGGCCAATCAATCCATTTTCCAATCGGACTTTTATACCATGAGGATGCGAAGAGGCTTTGGTTAATATGTCCTTTACAATGCCCTCAGTTAAATTCCCTGATCGTTGATCTTGCTTTTGTATGATGTTTACCTCGATTCCAGGCTTAATATTTGCTCTTTCTGTTCCTTTCATCAAATTAATTTTATGCCTTCATCGTCCATAATGATCAATCTTTTTTTATAAAGTGCTCCTATGGATTTTTTAAATGTTTTTTTACTTATTCCGAAAATTTCACTGATGACTTCAGGTGGGCTTTTATCATTCACAGGTATAAATCCATCCTGTTCTTTTAGTTTTGCTAATAATTGTCCAATAGCCTCGTCTACATTTTGATATCCGGATTTTTGAAGTCTGAGATCAATTTTATTATCTTCCCTGATTTTTTTAACATATCCTTTTACTTGCTGACCGATTTCCAGCTTTTGAAAGACTTCATTATCATATAAGATCCCTGAATGAGTTCCTTCAATGATGGCTTTATAGCCTATATTTGTCTTTTCATAAATTAATAAATCCACTTCATCACCTTCTTCAAATTTGATGGGGTTTAGATCAAGGAATTGATCCAGTTTGGTTGAAGCTGTAATCCGCTGGCTTTTCTCATCCAGGTAAATGTATACAACGTACGATCTCTCTTCTTCAAGAGTTTTCTTTTGTTCACGATAGGGAACCATTAAGTTTTTTGGCAGGCCCCAATCTAGAAATGCCCCGAATTTGGTGACTGAAACTACTTTCAAAAAAGCGAATTCCCCAACCACTGCCATGGGTTTTTCAGTAGTAGCAATAAGACGGTTTTCCGAGTCACGATAAATGAAAACTTCAATAACATCATCGGTATGAAGGTCTTTGGGTACATACTTTTTTGGAAGCAGGATTTCTCCATGTTCTTCTCCATCAAAGTATACACCGAATTCAACCTTTTTAAGTGCAATCAGATTGTTTAGTTTACCAATTTCTACCATGATTAATTGTATTGAAATTACATCATATGATTGGCTGGCAAAGGTAGGCCTTATTTATTCATTCAAATCCCAATTATATTCTAAGAAATCAATAGTAGCATTCTGATCTATTTGTATTGTGGAAAATTGGTTCAGGTAATCTATTAAGTTTCCCTTTTTTGTAAAATCATCACCGTACCAATTGAAGAGCTGAGAAACTTTGGCTTTGTTAGTTTTAATCAAATTTTTAAATGAATCATTTATAAAATGTTCTCCTTGCAGTTGTAGTTGCCTCTCTAACTCGTCTGCAATATATGCTTCATTTAACAACACAGGGCAGGAAACAGCAGCACATACCAAAACAAAATGGATACGGGGTTCATTAAACTCTTTTCGAATTACCTCGTGTTCGATCTCGTTAAGGGTATAAATTTGTTCTCCCAGTTGAATAAATTTAATATCCCATGCATTTTTAATATCCATGATACTTTTAACAGGATAGTGCTCAACAATAAGTGAAACAGTAAAGGCATTATAAGCGTTTATCCAGAAAGCCAGTTTTTCATTTTCAGACCAGGAGTCATCAGGTACATTATTGCTCAAAAGTTGAAGGTATGTATCAAGCTGGGTTTTGTCTTTTCTAAATCCATTATAATCTACTTTACCATCATTAGTAACATAGGTAATTAACAAATTATTCCAGCTGCTATTATCAACATAATTTGCTTTTGGATTGCCAAATGCAATAATTGTAATAAAACCAATATTCAATAGAAAAAGCATTATAATTCTCATAAAAATAATTTTTAGAATGATATAATTTGTTTTTAATTGTAAGGTTAGACGAAAATTTCTGGAAAAACTTAAAGGGTTTCCTTAAATTCTTCTATTTTACTGAGCAGCTTATTAAAAAACCGGTTACGTTCTCTTGAGTTTACCGAGCTTATCAGAATAGATTCTTTCAAAATACCATTCAAGTAGTTTTTTACACCCAGGCAAAACTCAGGATCAGTGGTAAACAATAAACTTAATACGTTATAAGTAAGGTAGGTTGCTGTGAAATTATCTGTTTCTACAAAAATGGTATTATCGTTTAAGACCACTTCATTTTCATAGAACTTATAACTGTCCTCTACTCCATTGGGCTCAGTCCCGTAATGATATTTAAAACCCAGCTCTGCTTGTTTCTTTATATGCTCGATCCATATATACAATTTGTCGCATAATATTAAAATGTCTTCTTTTCTTTCAAACAGACCTGAAATCCAATAATGTTCTATTTGCCTGAATGTGATATTGAAAGTGTCCTCATTCCATATTTCGATGGTTGGGATTTTTACAGAAGTAGTCAGGATTTGTTCACCAATCTGCCTTATTTCATCATCAAGGTAATTTAATGTAAATTTCTGATCTTGATATTGAGGAAAACGAAATAAAGTCTTTTCCCAGAAAAACATTTTGAAAGCGCCTATTTCAGGAAATTGGAAATAATGAAATAAGGGAGGATCCTTGGCCGCATAAATCATTGAATTTGATTTTGTATGTTGAATTTTTCGAATGTCTTGTAGCACAGTTTTTAACCAGGGTTTAACTCCAAATTCAGGTGGGATTATAGGGTAATGTTTAAAAATTACATTATCACTGCGAATGTTAAATAATGAATCACAAGAGATATTAAAGTGTTTGGATAAAACAAACAATTCTTTTATAGAGATTGCTTTTTCGCCCCTTATTCTGCGGTAAGTACTGTCGTAGCTGATGTTAAGTAATTCAGATATTTCATCTACAAGGGATATATGTGCAGGTATTTTTTCTCTAATCTTCTGGAAGAGAAAGTTTTGCGTTTCCATGGTAAGGGTATTTCACCAAAGATAAGCAATTTTTGTAAAAAGTAATAATTTGAGAACCAACTTTTTGCACAAATCAATTTTCAATAAATCTATTTCTGTTTCTGTAGTAATTGATAATAGTTAGATAGTCCCTATAGAACTAGTCTGGTAATAAACCAATAATACATTCTATTTCCTTGTGAATTATCGTTTTGAATCAGGTTCTACGGGTTGTAAATTTGTTTAAAACTAATCTGAAAAGAATCATTAAAACACAAAACGATGAAAACAAAAGCACTACTACTAATCCTCCTGACAGTTTTTCTCTCGATACAGATAATCAAAGCTCAGGATCAAATTCATAAGAAAACACAAGAAGTAATCTTATGCAAGGTTAAAGAAATTGGTCTTGATGAGATAAAGTACAAATTAATCGATGTGAATGATGAAATAACTTATTCCATTGATCAAGAACAGATATCCAGAATTGTATTAGAAAACGGGGAAGAAATTCAATTTGAGGATAATTTTAACAATCCGGAAAACTATATTGATAACAAGAAAAATGCATTAAAAATTGATTTTTTGTCACCCTTAACTGGCAATACGTCAATTTCATATGAACGCAGTATAAGACCAGGACGCAGTTATGAAGTTACACTGGGAATCATTGGATTGGGAATAGATCCCAACGATAATAAGCAGGCTGGATTTTTCATGAAAGGTGGTATAAAATTAATCAAAAGTCCTGATTTCTATTTAAGGGGAATGCGGTATGCACACATTTTAAAAGGATCATATGTAAAACCTGAACTTGCATTTGGATATTATGCCAAAAAATTTAGTGATAGAGAATATTTTTACAGAAATACGAAATCCCGTAAGAATGTGTTGTCTGGTGCTGTATTTTTAAACTACGGTAAACAATGGATCTTTGATAACTCCTTTCTAATGGATTTCTATTTTGGTTTTGGATACGGTTTTGACTCAGGACCAATTGATGGCGGATATCACTATGGATATGTAGTTGGATCAGGTAATTTCCCAATAGCAGCACAAGCAGGCTTAAAAATTGGATTCTTGTTTCAGTAGTTGAGTAATTAACTCATAAACAACTGTGTATTATGTAAACTGAATTATTAGACCTAAAACAAAAAGTCATGGAAACAAAAATTTTAAAAGGAAATACCCTTCAGAAAAAAGTCCTGAATGAAGTAGGACAAGAAATAGTCGATCTAAATAAAGAGTATAACCAGAAACCCGGAATTGCCTTTATTGGGTTTTTGGGTGTGCCTTTGGGAAAATATAATATTCCCCTTCATGTAAATATGGCAAAGGAGCTTGGATTTAATGTACTTAGTGAAATTAAATCCGAACTGGTTACTGAAGGTGAATTGTTTGAATTGATTGATATATTAAATGAGGATAGGGATATTCATGCAATTGTCCTGCTACAACCTTTGCCTTCACACTTAAATTCTGTCCGTATCACAAATAGGATTGATCCTGACAAAGAAGTTGAAGGATTTCATCCCCAAAATATGTTGGGCATGCTGATACCGGATATTCAAACAAACAAATATCCAATGTGTTTACCTACAGCATTATTAGAATTATTTAAAAGTAACAGTATTCAAATTCAAAAAGATAAAGAATGGGTTCTTATTTTGGATGATGAATTTTTCTCTAACCCTTTAGTGAATATGGTAGCCCGAACAGCATTTATTAAAGCTGTCCCGGATGATTGTGCTCTTACTTTTGTGAATAAGAATTCTAAAAAACTGGCAGAACACTGTAAAAGGGCTGATTATTTGGTTATTGTTTCAAAAGATCCCGAATATGTGCAAACCAAATGGCTAAAGTCCGGAGTTTGTATTATCGATGTGTATGCCAATCTGGTAAAAGAAATTCCCAGCAAAAAAGAGCCCAACAGGATTGTTCCAATTATCCGTGGGGGTATAAATGTTGAGGCAGTAAAAGATATAGCAAGTGCCATACTTCCCATCCCGGGTGGGTTGATGTCAATGGTGTTGGCTCTCCTGTTTAGGAATACATTGATCGCATTTAAAAATAGTTTAGTAAATAGCTGATAATCAACATAAAATAATAAAGTTTAATCTTAAAATTATTAGTCATGAAAACAAAAATTAACCTTATAAAAATCGGACTTCTAATTTCTATTTCTTCTATTTTTTATCTCATTAGCAGTTGCAGCCTGATTGGTTTTGGTATTGGAGCGGGAGTTGATAAAAAGAAACCAAAAACAAATTCAATTTACAAAAATCAAATTAATACTTTAGAATTAGGGAGTAATGTAGAAATTATCTTAAATGATAGAAATAAAAAGTATGGTAAGTATGGTGGGATTTTGTATGAATATGATTCTGGTGGTATTCAGGAATATCAAATGATAAAAGAAGCCTTAGCCGATGAAGTTATTCTACCAAATCAAAATGATACACTAATGATTTATCTTAGCAATGAGAAAAATACAGGTAAATTGGGACTCTTTAAAGGTTTTGAATCAGGAAAATTATGGTATAAATATTTTTATAGTGAAGATTTTTCATCAGTTGAATTATCACTCGTCGATAATTTTACTGTTAACTATGAGAATAACGTTGATTCAGTTCAAATTAATAACATTCTGATAAAACAAAAATTTCCCAATTTATTACATTTGAAAGTTAATACTAAGCCTGAAACTATTGAATATATTCCATTGGTTGCCATTAGTAAAATTGAGGTAACAAATAAGCGCAATGCAAAATTTATTGGATTAGGTGTAGGGATTGCTATTGATGCAATAATAACAGCAGCTGCAATTAAAAGCATGCAAAATATGTCTTTTGAAATGTCTTTTTAAACTTAAAAGGATTTGAATGATTGAACTTTTATTATTTTAAAAGTAAAAAATAGAATTAGTTGTATGTTGCTATAAATATTTATGCGAACCAATATTTGAAAAAAACATATAATTCCTTTGATTATCTGAAAAATAATTCCGTTCTTTGCACTCCTTTTTTAAGATAGTAATTTGAAAAACATATAACGATGTCACGTATTTGCCAGATAACAGGAAAAAAGATGATGGTTGGGAACAATGTATCTCACTCACATATCAGGACGAAAAGAAGGTTTTATCCAAACTTACAAACTAAGAAATTCTATATTCCTGAAGAGGATAAATATATTACATTGAAAGTTTCTGCAGCAGGAATCCGAAATATTAATAAAATGGGTATTACTGCAGCAATGAAAGATGCAAAAGAAAAAGGTTATTTATAATTACAAACATTGGTAAGGAATAAATGCTGTTACTTTAAGGTGACAGCATTTTTTTTTGTCTGAAGTTAGATATTACTCTTAAAAATAAATTCAGTAAGTGATCGTTTAAATAAATTCAGGTTCGATTTATAAAAGAAAACTATTTTTGCCATTAATGTCAGAGAAGTACAACATTGCTATTTTTATTCTTTGTTTAAATCTGGGTAACATATTAAATGCACAGGTTGATTCAGATAGTTTTCAGGATTGGGATGATGAGTTGGTTCAGTTTTCAGGTGTTGTTGTAACTGCTGATAGTATACACCCGGTTCCTTATACAAATATTATTATTAAAAATACCTGGCGTGGAACTGTGGCAGATTATTATGGTTATTTTTCGTTTGTGGCTCATAAAAATGATACGTTGATATTTTCATCGGTAGGGAAAAAAAAGGTTGAATTTGTCATCCCTGATACAATTCATGATGAACGTTATTCGCTGATTCAGGTAATGTCAACCGATACAATCACACTGTCGCAAACTGTAATTTACCCCTGGCCTTCACGGGAAGATTTTGTAGAAGCTTTTCTGGAGTTAGATGTTCCTGATGATGATTATGAAAGGGCAAGAAAAAATCTGAATTCTGAATTATTAAGAGATATTGCCTCCCTTATTCCTATGGATGGAAGCATGAATTATAAACACGCACAGCAGCAGTATCAGGATAAATTGTATTATATTGGTCAAACGCAACCCATAACTATTTTGAATCCTTTTGCATGGGCAAAGTTTATCCAGGCATGGAAAGATGGTAAATTTAAACGACAGGATAAAGATTAAGCAGGAAAGAAGCATTGATGAAATATATTGTACCCATATTATTATTCCTTATTTCTTCTAGCAGCTTTAGTCAGGAAAGAGCAGTAGTCTATGGAAAGATTACTGATGAAAAAGGCAGGGCAATTGAACTTGCTAATGTGGCTATATCAGGACTGCCTGGAGGAACAATGACTGATCAAAAAGGCAAATATGAATTAGCGGTTCCTGCCAATACTGAAGTATATGTTACCATGTCGTTTGTTGGACTGGAAAAAGGGGTAGAAAAGGTTTTCTTACAAACAGGTGAACGATATGAATTGAACAAAACACTGAAAAGCACATTTACCCAATTACCCGAGGTTGAAGTTGAAGATGAACAGATCAGGTCTTCAAATCTGGTCAGGATTGATCCAAAGGTAGCTTTTAACGTTCCTACTTCCTCTGATAAAATCCCTACACTTTTAAAAACTTTACCGGGAGTTTCAAGTGGAAATGAGTTGAGCTCACAATATTCTGTACGAGGCGGTAATTTTGACGAGAACCTGGTATATGTAAATGACATTGAAATATACCGTCCTTTTTTAGTTCGAGCCGGGCAACAGGAAGGATTGAGCTTTGTGAATTCTGACCTGGTTTCTTCATTACTGTTTTCAGCAGGTGGATTTGATGCCAAGTATGGTGATAAGATGTCGTCGGTATTGGATTTGAAATATAAAAAACCAAACGGGTTTGCCGGATCTGCCATGATTAGTTTGTTGGGTGCTTCATTTCATGTAGAAGGAGTGGCTGCGAAAAATAAATTTACATACCTGCTTGGTGTGCGTTATAAGACAAATCAGTACCTGCTGAATAGTTTAGAAACCAAAGGTGATTATCGTCCCTCATTTGTAGATGTGCAAGGACTGTTATCCTATGATATTTCTAAAAAAGTAGAAATTTCTTTTCTGGGAACTGTTTCAAGCAACAAATATCAAGTAGTTCCTGAAAGTCGTGAAACGGATTTTGGTACTGTACAAGAAGCTAAAAGGATAACAATTTATTTTGATGGGCAGGAAGTGGATCGGTATATGACTTATTTGGCAGGGCTTACGACTACTTACAAACCCAATCGGAGAACACGATTGAAGTTTATAGCTTCAGGATATAATTCAGATGAAAGTGAAACCTATGATATTATTGGACAATATTGGATTGGTAGATTAGACAACAATGCTGGAAGTGAGAGTTTTGGGGAGGTGATTGAACGACAGGGTGTAGGAACTTATATGAACCATGCCAGGAATTCAATGAATATTAATGTATTTAATTTAACCCATAAAGGAACCAAAGAAATAGGAAACCAGTTATTACAATGGGGTGTAAAATACCAGCACGAAAGTATCGCTGATGAAATGAACGAATGGATAATGATTGATTCTGCTGGTTATTCCTTACCACATCCACCAGATACTCCGGGAATGGAGAATACTAATTTTGATCCTTTTGGAGTTTATGAGTTAATCCGAACTAATGCCAATATAAATTCTAACAGGTATACCGCATTTATTCAAAATACCTGGGGGGTTGACCCGGATAGTTCAAAATTTACATTAACAGGAGGAATACGGGCAAATTATTGGGACTATAATCAACAACTGGTAATAAGTCCCAGGGTTACCATGTCATATAAACCCGAATGGAAAAAAGATATTTTATTCCGGTTTTCTACCGGATTGTATTATCAACCTCCATTTTACAGGGAATTGGTTGCGCAAAATGGGACGATCAACGAAAATCAGCAAGCGCAAATGTCATATCACATTGTGGCTGCAAGTGATTGGAATTTTAAAGCATGGGGAAGGCCTTTTAAATTTGTAACTGAATTATATTACAAATACATGGACAACCTGATTCCTTATAATATTGATAATGTCAGGATCCGTTATTACGCTTTCCAAAAATCACATGGCTATGCTACAGGTGTTGATTTTAAAGTGAATGGTGAATTTGTTCCTGGAGTTGAATCCTGGGTCAGCCTTTCGTTTATGTCAACACGGGAAGATGTTTATGGTGATAAATATCTTGATCAGGATGGAAATATTGATGAAAGCAGGGGCGATCCCGGATATATTCCCCGTCCCACAGATCAAAGGGTGAATGTAAGTATCTTTTTCCAGGATTACCTGCCCATGAATCCGACTTACAAAATGAGCTTAACTTTTCTTTATGGAAGCAGTTTGCCTTTTGGTCCGCCAAACTCCCCCAAGTATCAGCATACACTGCGAATGCCTCCATACCGACGAGTGGATATTGGATTTTCTAAAGAGTTGATAGGTGCACATACCAAGTTTAATCCTAAAAATCCGCTTCGTGTATTTAATACACTATGGATAACCGCAGAGATATTGAACCTGCTTGGTGTAAACAATACAGTGTCATATATTTGGGTAACCGATATCTATGGCAGACAATATGCCGTTCCAAATTACCTGACTTCACGCCAATTAAATGTAAAGTTGGTTGCGAGATTTTAGCTGCTATTCGTCTGACGAATGGAATGGAATCATTTTTTTTGTTTCATTTATTCCCTCTGCTTCGGGCGTCCACGCCCGAAGAGTTAACTCAGCACCCTATCCTATCCTGGCTAAAGTTTGATCATCTTTCTGGTCTCACTTATTCCATTGAAAGTTTTTAATTGAAAGAAATAAACTCCCGGTTTTAAATGATCAGTTGAAATAGTCAGCTTTTCTGTGGATTTGTTTACATTATAATTTTGGATGAGTTTTCCGTTTTGATCATATAGGATTATTTGTCCTATTGACCAATTTAAAGAAGGATTCAAATTAAGGCTTACCTTGCTGGTACAAGGATTGGGAAAAATCTCAAACAAGGAATTCGGAGACACCAATTTTGATTCTTCAAATCCGGTAATGCCACCTGTAGTGGTTTTTAAGATTACACCACCTCCTCCGGCAATCAATCCTTGGTTCTCATCTGAGAAATAGACACCGTTCAACCCAGATGTGGTTCTGGAGTTGATCACATCCCATGTATCACCCCCATCGGTGGTTTTCAGAATAGTTTCATACGATCCGTCCCCGACAGCATAACCAACATCCTGAGTCGGAAAATAAATGGATTTGAACTGAATGGGATTAGTATTGCCTAAAGCCGTTTCAAACCAGGAATTACCTCCATCAACCGACTTAAGAATAGCATTGTTTTCACACGCAATAAATGCAATATTATCATCTACAAAAAACAAATCCCTGGCGGCCCAATAATTTCCAATGCTGTCTTCCTCCCAGTTATTTCCACCATCAAGAGATTTATAAATTGTGGTATAATAATCTTCATTAGACCCCGCGATGAAAATTTTCTCTTCTGAAATAAACTCAATGTCGTAAAAATTAGGCCAAAATATTGGCGAATAAAAAACTTCTTCCCAAGTAGAGCCTGAATCTGTTGTTTTAATAATTTGGTATTCTCCAACAAGCAATCCGGTATTTGTTCCATAAAATTTAATATCCCGTGGTTCAAAATTATAACCGGTTTCGATTTCTGTCCAGTTTGCGCCACCATTATTTGTTTTCCCAAGTTTAAGTCCGAAATCCGTAAAAGTTATAAATCCTAAATATTGGTTTGCAAAATAGAATGCTCCGTAATAATTCCAAAAGCTATTGTTCTGGTTCCAGGTCAGGCCGCCATCATTTGTTTTCATCAGGTCAGAGACAGCCATGCCTCCCATATGACTTTCAGCAAGCGCAAAACCTGTAT